>MTBK01105908.1_pt1 | contig 29256 bp, 28 predicted proteins | sample 1535981 | NCBI WGS metagenome assembly MTBK01 (sample SAMN06109225, study PRJNA356200) | anaerobic digester metagenome | isolation source: biogas reactors fed with pig manure or primary and secondary sludge | place: Spain | collected 2016-06-30
GGTACGTCCCCTTTGTCCCACAGGGGGTACTCAGAGCAGATCCTTCGGACTTCGTCCTCAGGATGACAAAAATTCCCTGAGCCAGGGGTGAGCCAGGGGGACGGATCTCATGGCTCATTTCGCGAGGTTAATATCTATATGTACGGGACAATGCCAGCAGGGAAACCTTTATTTTCCGTAAGAATAAAACCCGCGGCCTTTTTTCCGGCCCCATTCGCCTTTGACATATTTCTCAACCACCGTCGGCGACGGTTTGTCAGCGGGATCATTGCTATCCCGATAGCGCTCCATGGCAACATGGTAGCTCAGGTCAATTCCGATAAGATCCATCAGGGCAAAGGGACCAATGCGATGGCCCAGGGCATTGACCACGGCGCTGTCAATATCTTCGGCGGAGGCAACCCCGGTCTCGAACAATAAAAGCGCCTCATCCAGGATCCGGCGCAGGATCCGGTTGACCAAAAACCCGTAGATCTCTTTATGCAAAAGCATCGGCTCCTTCCCCAGCCGCCGCACCAGAGCCAGCACCACTGCGGCGGTCTCCGGAGAGGTATGCGGCCCCTGGACCACTTCGACGCAATTCATCACCAACGCCGGGTTGAAAAAGTGCATATTGCAGACCCGGTCCGGGCGCCCTGTCTCCGGAGCCAGCAGGGAGCTGACAAAAAAGGAGCTGTTCGTTGTCAAGATAGCCTGCGGCGGACAGATCTCGTCAAGGCGGCGAAAAAGTTCTTTTTTGGGCTCCAGCTTCTCTACAATCGCCTCGATGACAAAGTCGGCCTCCCCGGCCCCTTCTTCCAAGCTGGTCGTAAAGCGCTGCCGCTGCTTCGCTGCGGCAGCCTGCTCCTCCGTAAATCTTCCCCGGGAAACCCCCTCCGGCAGATATTTCTTCACAAAGGCCTCGGCCTTTTCCAGCTGCTCAGCGCTGACATCGATACAGAACGTCTCCAGCCCGGCCAGCGCGCAGCAGAGCGAGATCTGGTGCCCCATAGTCCCCGCTCCGATCACCGCAACCTTGCCGACCTTCTCAGCGCTCATCTTCTATAAACCTCCTTCTATTTTTTTCCCATTATAACACATCTCACAAAAGAGCCGGACGGACCCTCTTCCTGCACCTTTCCAGGCATCGCCCCCCCATCCCGCCCTGCCCCCGCTCTTTTGAACAAACTGGAGAAACCGGCTGACAAACCGGCTTCTTCCTGGTGTATACTGTGGGTAAAGGCAGAGGGGGCTTGGCCATATGAGCTATGATACGCTGACGATGACGGCGGTAAATGCAGAGCTGCAGAAAATGGCAGTGGGAGCGCGGGTGCAGCGGATCATCCAGCCGCGCCGCGAGGAGATCGTCCTTTTCCTCTACCTCCGGGGAAAGGAACGCAAACTGCTGCTTTCGTGCCATCCGCAGCGCGCCCGGATCCACTTCACTTCAGCACAACACCGCCGGCCGGAGCAACCGGCTCCCTTCTGCATGCTCCTGCGAAAATATATTTCCGGGGCGCGGCTCATCGCCATCAGCCAGCCTCCTCTGGAGCGGGTGCTCAAATTTCAGTTTACGGCGCACGAGGGGCTTCCCGCCGTAGTGCTCATCGCCGAGATCATGGGACGGCGCAGCAACCTGCTGCTAATTGACGACAGCGGAATCATCCTGGGTGCCGTTCAGACAGCCACCCGGGAGCAAAACCCCCGGCGGGCGGTCCTGCCGGGTTACCCCTACGAAGAGGTCCCCGCGCAGGAGAAACTTGATCTTCTCTCCACTCCACCGGAGGAGCTGTCCCAGGCGATGCATCCCCTTCTCGCAGAGGGGCTCAGCCCGGAAAGAGCGCTGGTTAAAGCTGCAGCAGGGGTCAGTCCCCTGGCAGCCCGGGAGCTGATCCACCGCAGCGATTGGGACGACGGGGCGCCGCAGGGCTCGCTGGAGCGGCTCCACAGTGAATTCAGGGCCCTGTTCAACCCTTCAGAGCGGCTCAGCGAAGCGTTCCTCTACCCCGGGCGAAAGCTGTACAGCTCCTACCCGCTGACGCACCTGCAGGCGGACTCCGGGCAGCGCTTCAACAGCATGAACGAGCTTCTCGATCATTTCTATGGAAAAATGGCGGCGGCAGCGGAGCGGAAGATCCTTCAGGGACAGCTTCGCACCCGGGTCAACCGACACCGCTCTCGTCTGGAAAGCAAGCTGAAACAGCACCGCACAGAGCTTCAGCAAGCCGAAGAGGCCGATCATTACCGGATCTGCGGTGAAACCCTGCTCACTTACGGCAGCGGGATTGGCCGGGGGGAGCGCGAGGCCGTTTTGCCCCATCTTTACGAGCCTGAAAAAACGATCACCATCGCTCTCGACCCCTCCCTCGGAGCAATGGAAAACGCCCAGAGATATTTCCGGCGCTACCGTAAAATCAGGGACAGCAGGGAGCATCACAAAAAACAGATCCGCCGCATCAGTAGAGAGCTGGATTACTGCAGTGAGCTGCTCTTCAGCATAGAACAGGACGACCGCGGCTCACTGGAGGAGATCCGCGATGAACTCATCGAAGCGGGCTTGATGAAGCCGCCGCGCAAAAAAGGTTTTCGCAGCAGCAAGAAAAGCCGTCCGCAGCCGCTATCATTTAAGGGATCCTCGGGAGCAACAATTCTGGTGGGCCGGAACAACCGCCAGAACGACTATTTGACCTTCAGGCTCGCCACCAAGCGGGATCTTTGGCTGCACGCCCGGGAGCTGCCGGGAAGCCACGTCATCCTCAAGGGCAGCTCCGACCCCCCTGCAGAGGACGACCTGCAGGAGGCGGCGCTGCTGGCGGCGTACTTCAGCCGCGGCCGCGACCTCCCCGCCGTGGCTGTGGATTACACCGGAGTGCGCCACCTGCGGCGCGGACCGGGCGGCAAACCCGGGTTTGTCCTCTACAATCAGTTCAAAACGATCACTGTTGATCCCCGGGATGAGAAAGTGAAACTGCTCCTGAAACAGCAGCACAGCTGAGCGAAGCTCCACTGCAGGCGCTCCAGGAGACAACCGCTCCAAAAGGGGTTCGCAGATCAGATCCTTCGCTACGCTCTGGATGATAGCGGTGGCTGGATCTCGTTTCCCAGGAGTGAGTCAAAGGCACCGTCCCCCTGACTCAGTCGAGGTAGTTTGTCTTCCTGAGCAAAGCGAAGGATCTAAAACGAAGCTGAAGCATTATGGGTACATTTCGCTTTGTACTCCCCCGCTATGCTGAAAATAAAACAGGACAATATTAACGCAAATCTTTCAGGCTCCGCTTCTAGGATAGCAACGAAGTTCGCAAATCAGATCCTTCGGGCTACGCCCTCAGGATGACAGCGGCGGCTGGTTCTCAACCCAGGAGTGAGTCAAAGGCACCGTCCCTCCTACTCAAAAGGATGACAGCGGCGGCTGGTTCTCAACCCAGGAGTGAGTCAAAGGAACCGTCCCCTTGACTCAGTCCGAGTCAGTCAGTCTGACTCAGGAGGTGCGGTGGTGCTCTCGCAGGTAGCGCAATCCTTCACGGAAGTGGGGCGGCAGGGGGGCGGAGAACTGAAGAAGACGACCGCTGCGCGGATGGATCAGGGTGAGGCGGCAGGCATGAAGCGCCTGCCCCCGGCGCAGGGGCGGCGGCAGATCCGCCGAACGGGCCTTTCCGTAGAGGGGATCGCCGACAAGAGGGTGCCTGATAAAACTTAGGTGAACGCGGATCTGGTGGGTCCGTCCGCTCTCCAGCGACAGCCGGAGCAGGCTGAAGGGGCCGGGATAAGCGAGCGTCCGGTAGCGGGTCACCGCCTCCCTGCCTCCGGGAACCACCGCCATCCGCAGGCGGTGCCGGGGATGGCGGCCGATGGGCGCCTCGATCCGGCCCGCCGCCGGGCGAACACGCCCGTGGACCAGGGCCAGGTACTCCCGCTGCATGGTGCGCGATTTCAGCTGGGCGGCGAGTGACCGGTGGCTGTGATCGTTTTTTGCGACAACGAGCAGTCCGGTGGTATCCTTGTCCAGGCGGTGGACGATTCCGGGCCGTTCCTCTCCCCCCACGGTGGAGAGAGAGCGGCAGTGATGGAGCAGGGCGTTGACCAGGGTACCGCTGTCGTGACCCGGCGCGGGGTGAACCACCATCCCCCGGGGCTTGTTGATCACCACCAGATCGTCATCTTCGTAAACGATATCCAGCGGAATCTGCTCGGCCCGGAGCGGCACCGCGCCGGGCTCCGGAAGAAGAAAGGTCACCGTATCGCCCCGGCTGAGCCGGTGGCTCTTCCGGGTGCAGGGCCGGTCATTGACGTAAACAGAACCCTCCTCAATCAGCTTCTGGGCCCGGCTGCGGGTGAGGCCCGCTCCCGCACCGGTCAGGAATAGATCCAGCCGCCGTCCTTCGTCAGGCAGGGCGGTCCTTACTTTAATGCGATCATCCATCCCCGGGCCCCCTCTTCGCCACAGTCCGTCCAACAGCACCGCTGGTGCCCTGTTTTTCACTTTCCCGGCACGGCTTCACCCTACTTCCCGGCGGCCTTCTTGGGTTTTTTTACGCTGCTCCTCCGCACCGGAAGGACAGAAAGGTAGAGCATCAGCGAAAGCGCTACAATGGCCAGAGCCAGGCTGAACAGCTGAGCCTGGGTCAGCCCCAACCAAAAGATGGGCTCTTCGCGGAAAAACTCGGTGGTAAAGCGAAGTATGCCGTACAGTGCGCAGAGCGCAATGAGGGTAAAACCGGTGTAAGGACGATAATTGCGCAGCAGTTTAAGAATGATGAAGATGACGACGGCTCCGCCGGCGGCGTAGAGCTGGACCGGATGGCGGGGCAGGTTGTCCACCACCGGTATGACCACCGCCCAGGGCACCGTGCTGACCCGACCGTAACAACAGCCGTTAAGAAAACAGCCGATGCGGCCAAAAGCATAACCCAGGGCCAGATAGGGGGCGGCCAGATCGGCCAGCTTGGAGAAGTCGATCTTGCGCCAGCGGCACCAGAGCAAGATGGCCAGAGCTCCACCGACAAACGCCCCATAAAATGTAAGTCCTTCGAAGCGGCTGAAGAAAACATCCTTCCACCGTCCGCTGAATTGCTCCCAGTTAAGCGCCACATAGAGAATCCGCGATCCCAGCAGGCCGGCGATAACAGCGATGATGATCGCCTCCAGGGTCTGATCGGGATCGATTCCCTCACGGCGTGATTCTCGCGACATGAAGATCGCCGAAACAAGAACGGCCAGCGAGATCATCGCGCCGTAAGAGTAGATCGGCAGGTTGCCAATATAGAAAAGAATCCGGTGCATCTGCTTACCTCCCCAAAATAGTGTTCATGCTACCACGGGCAGCTCCGCGACAGCGGGGCGATCCGCCAGAAAGCGATGATAAAAATAAGCACCCCGATGACAACGGCGATGTCGGCCACATTGAAGACCGGCGGAAAAAATTTTACATCAATGAAATCGACCACCGAAACATTGCGCACCCGGTCGATCAGGTTTCCCAGAGCTCCGCCCACCTGCAGAGCCAGCCCCACCCGCAGCGCCGTATAACCGGCCGGCACCGCCTGATAGAGGTAGATGATGAACCCGGCCACGAGCAGGGTTACGATGATCAGAAAAAGAGTGCGGTGAGGAAGCATGCCGAAAGCTGCTCCGGGATTGCGGACATAGGTAACCGCCAGAAAATTGCGGATCAGCGGAATCGACTCTCCAAGATCCATCTTTGAAACAACAAGATATTTGGTGATCTGATCCAAAACCACTACCGCGGCTGCGATAAAAATAAGAAGCAATCGTTTACCTCCAGCAGATCTGCTGACGACATTTTACCACAGCCGCGGTAAAAAATAAATCAATCGGGGAGCTGGTCGCGATAGTCCTCATTGGTCAGGGAGTCGATCTCCTCAACCAGACCGGTCTCCTCATCCTCAAGGTCATCCTCAAATATGCGGGGCCGCTTGTTATGCCGCGCCACCTCCTGCCAGAAATCTTCGCTGTCAAAACCGGGATCCCCGAAGACGATACTGCCGGAAAAGAGGGGCTCCAGAAGTTCCTCCTCCGCAGGCCGCCCCCCGGGACTCTGCACCGCCTTCTCCTCATATTCCCGGCAGGGAAGGCACAGCGGCGCTTCCGGAACCGCTTCAAGTCTGGCCCGGGAAATCATTTCGCCGCAGCGCTGGCAGATTCCGTAGGTGCCCGCGGAGATACGCTGCAGCGCCTCCTCGACCTGGCGAAGCTGACTGAAGTGCAACTCCTGAAGAGAAAGATCCTTGCTCCGTTCGAAGTTTTCCGTGCCCAGATCGGCGGGATGGTTGTCGGCAAAGGAGAGATCGGTCACGCTCTCGCGCATGCCGACTCTGCGCTCCCGGGAAGGACCCTCCCCGAGCTGCTCCTGCAGCATCCGCCGCGCCTTCAGCAAAGCCTGCTCTTCCTTTTTCCAGTTACCGGTCATCACAGATCACCCTTTCAGCTGTTCATTGACTATCTCGATGAGCTCGGCGATAAAATCCCCAATGAGCGGCAGGTTCAGGACTACCAGGCGCTGCAAAAGATAGAGCAGCAAGGCCGCCAGCAGCGTCGCCCCGAGCCCGAAACCGAGCCCGCGAAAGAGCCCGGCGGTTAAATTGAGCAGGAGATAGCGCCGGGGGTTGTTCAGCAGGCTGATATATTCAGCCAGGTTGAACCTCTCGAGATCCTTGGAGAGGCGGGTCAGGCGGACGATCAAGCGCCGCTGCAGCTGCCTCTGCCGGTAGCTCTCGCTTCCTGCATCCTCCGGCGGGGATTTATCGCTCCACAAACCAACTGATCCTCCTCCTCAAGTCGTTCATATGTTTTCCCAGAGGGGAACAAAAAATTGCCCCCGCCCGCTAACATTTATTCCAAATAAAATGGCGTGGAGAAGGAGATAAACCACGCGGATACGCATAACAGGAGGGTAGTGCCGGGAATTATGCAAGAGGTGGGATCGCCTGAGCCGGTGATTTTAAAGCGCCGGGTCGTTGTTTAAAACTACAGTCTAAAAAGGGCTGTCCCCAATCTCCGGGACAGCCCGCAACTGTTTCCATAAATCTTTCTTTCCACCCGACCGATTCGCTTCATCCTGCCTGTTCATCGCTCCCCGCCGGGGTGCTTCATCAGGGGGTGCGCGCGGCCGGGGATCTCCCCCCTGCTCTCCTTAGCCCAAAAGTTCCTGGCAGCGGGGGCAGAGCTCCCCCTCGGAGGGGGCGGCAAATATCCAACAGCGAGGGCATTTCGCCGCCGCCGCCCCGGCCACCAAAAGCTTCAGGGGCATCTCCCGGCCCGCAGCCGCCTCCGGCGGCGCCGCGGCGGTCCCCTCATTGAGCTCCACGGCGGAGACGATGAAGATCTCGGCGAGCTTCTCCCGGTACTGTGCGAGAAGCTTGTAGAGATCGCCTTCAGCCCAGAGAGAAAGATTCGCCTCCAGGGAGCTGCCGATGAGCTTTTCACGCCGCGCCTCTTCGAGAACCCGGGCGGCCTCGTCGCGCACCTCCAGCAGCTGCTCCCAGCGGAGCCCCAGCTCCGGATCGTCCCAGGCGGGATCGCTTTCCGGAAAATCGGCCAGCTGGACGCTGGGCTGCCGTTCGCCGGGCAGCTGCCGCCACAGCTCCTCGGCGGTAAAGGTGAGGATCGGCGCCATCATCAGGGTCAGGTTTTCCAAAACGATCGCCATCACGGTCTGGGCGGAGCGCCGGGCGGGATCGTCCGCCGCCGAGCAGTAGAGCCTGTCCTTCTGCACATCAAGATAGAAGTTGCTCAGGTCGACGGTGCAAAAATTATGAAGGGCCTGATAGATCAGGTGATAGGTATAGCGGTCGTAGGCCCGGGTTACCTTTTCAATGAGCCCCCCCAGGCGGTGCAGCACCCAGCGGTCAAACTCCTCCAGGGAGCTGTAGGGAAGCGCCTGGGTGGCGGGGTCAAAATCGTAGCAGTTCCCCAGCAAGAACCGGCAGGTATTGCGGATCTTCCGGTAAACCTCGGAGAGCTGCTTCAAGATGTCCGGGGAGAGGTGAATATCGCTGGTATAGTCCGCCGAGGCCACCCACAGCCGCAGAATATCGGCCCCGTATTTTTCGGTAATCTCTTCCGGGGCGATGACATTCCCCAGCGATTTCGACATTTTCCGACCCTCGCCGTCGACAACCCAGCCGTGGCTGAGCACGCCGCGGTACGGGGGCTCGCCGCGCACCGCCACCGCCGTCAGCAGGGAGGAATGAAACCAGCCCCGAAACTGGTCGCTTCCCTCGAGATAAAGATCCGCCGGCCAGCGCAGCTCCGGCCTTTCTTCCAAGACGGCAACGTGGCTCGATCCGGAATCAAACCAGACATCCATAGTGTCGCTTTCCTTGCGGAAGGAGGTGCCGCCGCAGGCGGAGCAGCGGTAGCCCGGCGGCAGGATCTCCGCCGCTTCCCGGATAAACCAGGCATCGGAGCCCTCCCGGGCAAACAGCTCCGAGACCGCCGTGATGACCCGGGGGTCGATAATCGCCTCTCCGCAATCCTCGCAGTAAAAGATGGGGATGGGCACCCCCCAGATCCGCTGCCGGGAGATGCACCAGTCCTGCCGCTCGGCAATCATATTGTGAATCCGCTCTTCACCCCAGGAGGGAATCCATTCGACGCGGCGGATCGCCTCCAGCGCCTCGCGGCGGAAGCCGTCGATGGAGGCAAACCACTGCTCCGTCGCCCGAAACAGAATCGGCTCCTTGCAGCGCCAGCAGTGCGGGTACTGGTGTTCCAGCGACGACGCCTTCAGCAGCGCTTTTTCCCGCTCCAGCGCCCGGATCACCGCTGCACCGCCCTTGGTATAATGCAGGTCGGCAAACTCACCGGCCTCATCGGTAAAGCAGCCGCGGTCGTCGATGGGGCTCAGCACCGGCAGGCGGTAGAGCTGACCGACGGCGTAGTCCTCCAAACCGTGTCCCGGGGCGGTATGGACACAGCCGGTGCCCTGCTCCAGGGTGACATGATCGCCCAGAATGAGCGGCGACTCCCGCTCGAGAAAGGGGTGACGGCAGATAACCCCTTCCAGCTCGCGCCCCTTGAAGCGGCGCAACACTGTCCAGGGTTCGCCGCCCAGCTCCGCGGCGACGTCCTCGAGAAGCCCCTCGGCGAGCAGATATTTTTCGCCCCCGGCCCCGGCGAGCACATAGTCGAACTCAGGGTGCAGGCAGATGGCCAGATTGGCCGGGATGGTCCAGGCCGTCGTCGTCCAGATGAGACAGAACGAGCCCGCGGCGCCCCCGAAAAGCCCGCGGTCGTCGATCACCGGAAACTTCACGTAGAGCGATTCGGCGCGGTGATCGGCGTGCTCCACTTCCGCCTCGGCGAGGGCGGTCTCACAGCGGGGACACCAGTACACCGGGCGCAGCCCCTTGTAGATATAGCCCCGCGAAACCATCTCCCCAAAGACGGCGATCTGGCGGGCCTCAAAAGAGGGCGCCAGGGTGAGGTAGGGATCCTCCCAGTGGCCCCGCACCCCCAGCCGGCGAAACTGCTCCCGCTGGATGGAAACGTACTCCAGGGCATAGTCGCGGCACAGCCGCCTGAACTCGATGGCGCCGATCTCTTTCCGTTTGATCCCCCTGCTCTTGATAATCTGGTGTTCGATGGGCAGGCCATGCGTGTCCCAGCCGGGCACATAGGGGCTGTCGAAACCGCTCATGCTCTTGAACTTGACGATAAAATCCTTCAGCACTTTGTTCAGCGCCGTCCCCATATGAATATCATTATTGGCGTACGGCGGACCGTCGTGCAGAATGAACTGCGGCGCCCCCTGACGCCTCTGCTGCACCAGATCGTAAATATTGATCTCATTCCAGTAACTTAAAATCTCCGGCTCCCGCCGGGGGAGCTGCGCCCGCATCGGAAAATCGGTGCGGGGCAAATTCAGTGTCTCCCGGTAGTCTTTCATCTCCTGACGCCTCCTGCATCCTCATATAAAAAATCCCATCCCCGATCTTTTAGGGACGAGATTTCCTCCCGCGGTACCACCCTGCTAGCCGCCTGCGCCCGCGGATGCGTGCGCCGACAGCCACTCTACGCTTCGCCGGCCCTTAACGGCGGCCCCGCCCGTGTCTACTCTCCGCCGGCGGATTTGGCACGGGAGCTCCCGGGGGATCTTCGGCAACGCGGCTTCACCGGGCTTACACCTGACCCCGGCTCTCTGGGGAAACCTGCTGCTGCTTACTGGCCCGTTCATTGCGATCTGTTATGCTGCTATCTAATCAAATTATAACAAGGTTACCCCGAATGATCAATCCTCATACTCCGAAGCTTCGGCGCGCACCGGTGAAATCTGCTCCGCCGGCTCCGGGGCGGCCTCCCGTTGCTGCGCCGCCGGGGGCTCTTTCCATTCTTCCAGCTCCAGGGCCGCTATCTGAGACTCGAGGAAGGAGCGAAAGCGCATCTTGAACACCTGAGCCTGCTTGTAGAGATCGTCATGCTCGGTTAATATTTTGCTGGAACGGTAGCGTGATTCCTCAACGATTCTTTGCGCCTCGCGCTCGGCCTCCCGGCGAATCAGATCCGCTTCCCGCCTGGCGTTCTGCTTGACTTCATCGGCCGCTTCCTGAGCCACCACCAGAGCGCTGTGCATCGTCTCTTCAAGCTTCTGATAACCCTTCATCTTCTCGGCGATCTTCTCTTTATCATCTTTCAGCTCAATGTTTTCGCGCAGCAACTGTTCAAAATCCTTGGCCACACGATTTAAAAATTCGTTGACCTCTTCAACAGAGTAACCGCGAAATGAGTGCGCGAACTCTTTATTGTGAATATCCATCGGTGTTAACGACATCCGCCTTCCTCCCTATCTCGTTGAAAAAAGTTGATCCGTTTCTATATTTCGACAATACTCCAGCCGATCCTGCCCCTATCAGTAAAATTTGTAAAGTTTTATCCGCTGCCTCCCTTTCCGGCTTTCCCCGGTGAGGGCGGCAATTTCAAGGCTGCCGCGCCCCTCCACCGAAAGGCGGTCGCCCTCCTTGAGCCGGCGTGAGGGGGTCTCCACGGGGCTCCCGTTTACCGCGACCAGCCCCCCCTTGACCAGGAGCACCGCCCGGGAGCGGGAGAGACCAAATCCCAGGGCCAGCACCGCATCGAGTCGCAGGGCGGCCACGGTCCCGGCAATCTCCCTGACCCTGTCCGGAGGGCCTTCCTTTTCCGGGAGGGGCGCACCGCCCCCGCTTCCTCCGGAACCGGGAGGAAAGCCATTATTTTGTGACACCATCGCTTCAGTCACCTCTTTGTCGGGTCATCCGCAGAATTTGGACAACCGGGTTTAGAAGAACAAGCCTCTGATCAACCTCTGGACCAGGCTCAACAGCAGCAGCAGAAGCAGCGGGGAGAGATCGGCAAAGCCCATCCCCATCCGCACCGGCGGAATCACCCGGCGCAGCGGCGCCATCAGCGGCTCCGTGAGGCTGTGGCAGAAGCGGTAGATATTGTAAAGAAACGGATAGCTGTAGAAAGAGCGCTGAAACCAGGAGAGAATGATCCGCCCCATGATCACCACCAGATAGATATTTACAAAGATGAGCAGCCCGTTGCCGATGATTTCGATATTGCTTCACCCGCTTCGCTGTTTTTGTTACGCCGCCGGCCGCGGCCCGAACAGGGCGGAGCCAATGCGCACTATGGTCGCCCCTTCCTCAACGGCGACAATGTAGTCGCCGGTCATCCCCATGGAAAGCTCGGCCAGCTCCAACCCCGGGCGGCGGTGCTGCTGCTGCAGCTCGCGAAGGCGGCGGAAGATGGGCCGCGCCCCCGCGGAATCCTCGCCCCAGGGGGCCATCGTCATCAGCCCCTCGACGCGGATCCGGGGATAATCGTTCAGGACATCCAGAAAGTCGGGAAGCTCCGCCTCGCTCAGACCAAACTTGCTCTCTTCACCGGAGATGTTGAGCTGCAGCAGACAGCGCGCCTCCCGATCGAGTTGCTCCGCCCGGCGCTGCAGCGCCCGGACCAGCGATAAGCGGTCCAGGGAATGGATCAGGGTAAAGCCGGCGAGCACGTCTTTGGCCTTGTTGCTCTGCAGATGGCCGATGAAGTGCCAGCGCAGCCCGGGGAAAAGGCGCAGCTTCGGCACCGCCTCCTGCAGCCGGTTTTCACCAAAGTCCCGCAGCCCCAGCGCCGCCGCTGCAGTGATCTCGCCGGGACCGACAGTTTTCGTCACCGCCACCAGGCGCACTTCCTCGCCGGCGCGCCCGGCCCGTTCCAGCGCTGCGGCGATCTCTCTCCGAACAGTCCTCAGATTATCCTCCAGCATTCTGCCTCACTCGCTTCCACAAAGTTGCTCTCTTTCCTATTATACATGAACGGCCCGCGGGGCGATCAATTCAGGCGCCGGCCCTCCTCGACCAGCCCCGGGCGCGTGATCACCATGCTGTCCGGTTCGAGCCCCTCCACCATCACCTCATCGCCCCGGCTCCCGACGACAGTGACCTCCTGAAACTTTACCGCCCCGCCCCGGTTAAGAAAGACTCCGCTCCCGCCGCTGCGCTCTATGAGCGCCGCCTCCGGGATGATGATGCCCTCTTCCCGCTCCAGGACGATCTCCGCCGCAGACCAGCGCAGATCCTCAGACCCGGGGAACTGCCGCTCGATGCAGTAGGTCAGACGAACCTCTTCGGCGGCGGAATCGATCTCCGCGGCGGTCAGCACCCCGATAACCGGGCTTTCCGGGGCGAAAGCAAATTCAAAGCGAACATACTCCCGCGCCGCCAGGGTCCGCCCCGGATCGAGGGGCAGCAGAAGATTGTAATACCACTGCCAGTTGTCGATGAGCTTCAGCACCGGCTGCCCCTCCTCCACCCAGACGCCCTCGGCGGCGGTAAACTCCTCTCCTGAACCGGCGGCAAACTCCTCTGCATGCAGGTACGCCCTCTCACCGAGCCCCTCCCAGCCGTCCAGCCGGTGCAACAGCAGACCCGCTTCCGCTACCGTCAGGGGAATCGGTTCACCAAGCCACGAGGGAAGCGTTCCGCTGATCAGCCGGTCTGCGGCAGGCTCCTCTTCTTCGACACCGAGACCGAGCCATTCCCAAAGATATCGCTTCAGCTGCTCCCAGCGGCTTTCCGCAGGGCTGACCGTCTCCTCAAAGCCCTGCCTCTCGGCGGCGCTCAGGGGAACAAAAGAGGCGACAACCGCTCCGGTGGGAACCCGCTCACCGGAGGGAGCCAGCTCTACGATCACGCCGCTGCACGGGGCGGTGAGCAGCTGCTCCTCGGGTCTGGTGAGCAGCCCCTCCACGCTTACTTTCTTCTCAAAGCAGCCCGCCGCCGCGGTCACTATCTGCAGCCGCCGGGACAATATGAAAGGCTCCAGCCAGTGATACGCCGCCTGCAGCAGGAGCAAAGCGAAAAGCGCCAGGATGATATAGAATACGGAGAGCTGCCGGAGATGGGCAAAACGGCGCCCTTTTCCCGGCAGGACCTCCAGGTGTGCCTGTGTGGTGGCCGGAGTACCCGGCCGGCGCCTGCTCAACTCTCCCCCGCCTCCTCTGCCGCAGATTGACCGCGCAGGGCGATCAGCCCCATCATCCGGCCGGTCTGTCCCTTGTCGCGCCGGTGCGAATAGAACAGCCGGGGATGGCAGCCGGTGCACCAATCGCCGCATCCGGCCAGGCGCCCGCCGCCGATCCCGGCCCGGCGCAGCTGCTCCCGGTTTATCGCCGCCAGATCGAGATGGCACCCGCCCCCGCCGTCCGTCCACTGGTACGGTTCACCGCGCCAGCCGGCGGCGGCAAACTCCCGGGCCAGCTCCCCGCCCACCGTGTAACAGCGAGCGCAGATGCCCGGGCTGAGCGCCGCCACCATCGCTGCGGGATCGGCCCCGCAGAGCAGGTGCAGTTCCTGCACCACCGCCGGAGCGATCCCCTGCAGGGTGCCCCGCCATCCGGCATGAGCCAGCGCCACGGCGGGGACATCTGGAGCAGCGATGAAGAGCAGCAGACAGTCGGCGGCATAGCCCGTCAGCGGCAGCCCCGGAACCGTTGTCAGCAGGGCGTCGCCTTCGCCGAGGAAAGTATCCGGCCGGGCACCGCGCCCGCGATGGACCGCCCCGGCCCGGATAATTCCCGTCCCGTGCACCTGAATGGCGGCGACGGCGTCGTCAGGGCAAAAAGCCCATCTTTCCAGAAAGCGGCGCCGATTTTCCAGAACGCAGCGATAGCGATCGCCGGTGTGAAAAGCGGTATTCAGCGAAGCCATCGCCCCGGTGCTGCAGCCGCCCAGGCGAGTGGAAAAAGCGTGGACCACCCCGCGACAGCCCTCCAGCAGCGGGGCCTGCAGATAGGTCAGCTCACCGCTCCGGCGAAGCTGAAAACCTTTTGCCACCGCTGCCCCGGCCATCTAGCAAATCCCCTTTTCAAGAGCCCACTCCACCGCGCTCCCCTCGCGCAGCGAAGCGGGCAGATCGATGAGCCGCTGGTTGCGGGAACCGCGGAAGGAAAGGGTTAAATCGCGCTCGGCCTCAACATAGGGGCCGTCCACAAGCATTGTCCCCGCCTGCAGCAGGCGGCGGGTAGGGCCGTCGGTAGTGCCCCTCTGGAGCAGCTCCTCGAAGGTGAAGCCCGAATAGAGCACCAGATCGAGCCCCAAAAGGAGGATCTGTTCAGCCAGCCCGGCCAGGGCGGCGGCCTGCATGAACGGCTCGCCGCCGGAGAAGGTAACCCCGTCGATCCCCCGGGCAGCTCTGATCTGCACCAGCAGCTCCGCCGCCGCGACCGCGCTGCCCCCCGCGGGGTCGTGCGTCTCCGGGTTGTGGCATCCGGGGCAGCGGTGCGGGCAGCCCTGCAAAAAAAGCGTGAAGCGCAGCCCCGGCCCGTCGACGATCGATTCGGAAACCAGCCCCGCCAGGCGCAGTTTCACTGCTGCTCCGGCGGCGCAAAGTGGGGCCGCCTTTCCTTCAGCTCATCGCGCTTCGCCTCATTGAAGCGGTCATCGGTGGACAGATAACCGGTGATGCGCCTGATCCGGCGGATGGCGGTGCTCCCGCATTGAGGACAGCTTTCGTTGAAGACCCCGCTGAAAGAGCAGCTGCAGCATTCATCGATGGGAAAGTTGATCCCGCCGTAGCCGACATCGGCGGCGGCCATGATGCGGACAATCCGGTCGACGGCATCGATATTGTGCAGAGGCGGTGCCTCGAGCTCGACGTAACTGATATGGCCGGCGTTGCAAAAGCGGTGAAAAGCGCCCTCGATCTCGAGCTTGTCAGAGATGGGGGTGGCGTAATTTACGGGCAGGTGAAACGAGTTCGTGTAATATTCCTTATCGGTCACCCCCGGGATCACCCCGAAACGCTCCCGGTCCATCTTGATGAAGCGTCCGGCCAGCCCCTCCGCCGGCGTCGCCAGCATCACGAAGTTGAGATCGTATTCATCGCAGAACTGCTGGCACCGCCGGAACATCTGGTCGGCGATCTGCAGCCCCAGCTGCCGGGCCTCATCATCCTCGCCGTGGTGCTTCCCGATGAGCAGCTGCAGGGTTTCAGCCAGCCCGATAAAGCCGATCCCCAGGGTGCCGTGCTTGATCGCCTCACCGATGAGGTCATCGGGAGCGAGCTCTTCGGAGCCCAGATAAAGCTGCTCCCCCATCAAAAAGGGCAGATCCCTGATCCGGAGCCGCGAGACAACGCCGTACCGGTGGAGCAGCTGCCGCGCCGCCAGGCGGAGCATCCGGTCCAGCTCGACGAAAAAGAGCTCTTTCCCGCCGCGGCTCTCAAAGGCCAGCCGGGGCAGGTTGATTGTGGTAAAGGCGATATTGCCGCGTCCCGCCGACACCTCCGGACCGTGGCGGTTGCCGATGACCCGGCTGCGGCAGCCCATATAGGCCACCTCGTCGCCGTATTTACGGTTAAAGGAGCTGTCCATGAAGCTGAAGGTGGGATTCATCCGCCGCGCCGCCACCTTGAGGGCGAGGCGGTAGAGGTCATAATTTGGATCTGAGGGGCTAAAGTTGGCCCCCTCCTGAATGCGGAAAACCAGATTGGGGAAAATAGGGCTCTCTCCACGCCCCAGGCCGCGGTAAAAAGCCTCGAGAACAGCTTTGGTCACCGCACGCCCCTCCGGGGTCGTATCGGTCCCCAAGTTGAGAGAGGAAAAGGGAACCTGCGCCCCCGCCCGGGAATGCATGCTGTTCAAGTTGTAGACCAAGCCCTCCATGGCCTGGTAGATCTCATCCTCACCGGGCTGCTCCTTCAGCGAGCGGATCGTCTCGCCCATATGGCGATCGAAATGAGGATAACTCTGCCCGCCGAACATATCGTTCTGGTTGCTCTGCAAAATGATCGCCGCCTGCGCCGCCGCCGAAGCGATCCGCTTGGGCGGGCGGATATAGCCGTACCCGGTGTTGAAACCCTCCCGCTGCAGCTTGGCCAGATCGATCTGCAGACAATTTACCGTCTTGCTGTAGTAATCGAGGTCGTGAATATGTAGATAGCCCTCCGTGTGCGCCGCCGCAAAATCTTCGGGCAAAAGATTGCTCAGGTAATATTTTTTGCTAGCCGCCATGGCAATCTGCAGCATCTTCGCCGCCGGCGAATTGCTGATATTGGCGTTCTCGCGATTGGTCTCCACGAGGATCTCCTTGACCACATCCATCAGTTCCGATTTCGCCTCGCGGATCCGGGTGCGCCGGTAGCGGTACAGGATATAGGCTTTCGCCGTGCGGGCATGTCCATTTTCAATAAGGACCTTCTCCACGGCATCCTGAATCTCTTCCACTGCCGGGACAATCCCGGCGTAACCCGTTTCGCGCAGGTACCGGATCACCTGCCAGGTCAGATTCTCAGCGATCTCCCGGTTGCTTCCTCCGACTGCCTGGACCGCCTTGAAGATGGCATCAGTGATCTTGACCGGCTCAAATTCCACCACTCTGCCGTCCCGTTTCCGAATCTCCTTGAAAATGGCTTTCTCCGGAAACCGGTCATTCTGTGAAGCAGCTGCTTTAGCCATCACTCTTCCTCCTTTGTTCCGCCCTCAGGCGCAGTCTCCTCCGCCTCTTTTTGCCGAAGCATCTCTTCCAGCTCTTTTTTAAAGGTCTCGATATCCGGAAATTGGCGGTAGACTGAAGCGAAGCGAACGTAAGCCACCTCATCGATCTGCCGCAGCCTCTCGAGAACAAACTCGCCGATCTCCCCCGCCGGAATCTCCTTGACATAGCTGCTGCGCAACTCCTGCTCCAGGCTCTCCACCAGCTCTTGCCAGACCGCCAGGGGGATATCGCGCTTCTGTCCCGCCCGGAAGAGCCCCTGAAGAACCTTGTTGCCGTCAAACAGCTCCCGCCGCCCGTCGCGCTTGATCACCACAAGCGGCTCCTCCTCGATCTTCTCCATCGTAGTGAAGCGATTCATACAGCCGTAGCACTCCCGCCGCCGCCTGATCGCAGCACCCTCCTGAGTCGCACGGGAATCAAGAACCCGACTGTCCTGCGTACCACAATAAGGACACTTCATCGCATCGCTCACCCTACATATTGTGTTTGAGATATTATACACCACAACATCTGGTGATGTAAAGCGAGGAAATTTCGGGAAACCGAAATTTCCTCGTCCTGAGCGAACGCAGTGAGCGAAGGACCCCGTCCTCGTCCTAAGCGAGCGCAGCGAGCGAAGGACCTAATCCCCAACGCGAGCACAGCGAGCGAGGACCTAATCCCCAACGCGAGCACAGCGAGCGAGGACCTAATCCCCAACGCGAGCACAGCGAGCGAGGACCTAATCCCCAATGCGAGCACAGCGAGCGAGGACCTAATCCCCAATGCGAGCACAGCGAGCGAGGACCTAATCCCCAATGCGAGCACAGCGAGCGAGGACCTAATCCCCAATGCGAGCACAGCGAGCGAGGACCTAATCCCCAATGCGAGCGCAGCGAGCGAAGGACCTAATCCTTAACGCGAGCACAGCGAGCGAGGACCTCACCTCAACCAAACACCCCCTCCAACGCGAGCGCAGCGAGCGAGGACCTAATCCCCAACACAAACACAGCAACCAAAACACACAATCCAATGCGAGCGCAGCGAGCGAGGACCCGCCTTAAGCCCCCCCCCCGCCCTCCCCCTACTGCTATACCCTTTCGCATATACCCCATCATCACTCCAAAGATGCACCTGACGGCAGTACTCGCATAATATATTTATAGATAATCTCCATCTTCCAAAAAGGATGTGTTATGCAATGGGCATTCAGGATTTAATTGATACCGCCCCACCGGGCGGAACGGTCAATGTGACTCCGGGAATATATCCTGAGCAGCTGGTGATCAACAAACCCCTCACTCTGGAGGGACCCACTCCGGCCGCGGGTGAGGCGATCGTTGATGCTGCCGGCTTGGCGGTAACACCGACACTGCTGATCACCTCCAGTCAGGTTACCGTTCGCCTGCTCACCTTTCGCAACGGACCGGGTCAGGGCATCCGCGTGGGAACTGCCTCCGAGCCCAACCTGCAGGAGGTGCTCATCGAAGACTGTGTTATCCGGGGACACGATTACGCGGGAATAATGAATATAAACGGTTCCTCCATAGACGTAATCAGCAACCTCATTGAGGACAACGGCAATGTCCCCAGTTTCGAACGGGCCGGAATTATTCTAAGGGATCACGGACCGACCAAGATTCTGAACAACTCCACTAACAACAACGGTGACGGTATCTATGCAGAGGGTAGCGCCGCCGGACTGCTGGTCGAAAATAACAGCATGACCGACGAATTTTCAAGCGGGGTGACCCTGGCTTGGGATGAACAGAATGCAACCGTCAAGAATAACACCATTACCGACTGTGGTCTGACCACAGATGAGCTTAAAGGCGGCATCGTCATAATTCAAGCATTGGCTGAGGTTATTACGGGGAATACCATCGAGAATTGCAAGCAACGGGGCATCATGTGGGCCTGGTGCCCCTCGGCAGGGCCCGAACCCGACAGCATCCTCATTTCCCTCAACAAGATCACCCATAGTGCATTTGATGCCATCTATCTTTTTTCCCAGGGGCCGGGCAGTTTCCTGCCGCCCGATCCCTATGCCCTTAAGCCCCTCATCAGCGAAAACATCTTCTCTGAAAATGGCGGCGCCGGGGTCTTTGTGAGCAACGTTTTTCTGGGAAACCCCACCGGCAAAGCCGAGCCCCATCTGCAGGGCAACAGCATCCTGAATAACACGTGGGGAGCGTTTAATGAAACAGCCATCGTCATTGACGCTGTAGACAACTGGTGGGGCGACGCTACCGGGCCTTATCATTCCCTGCTAAACCCCGGCGGTGCAGGGAATCCGGTCAGCGATAATATCAATTTTATCCCCTGGATGGAGGCCCCGCCCATACCGCCTCCTGCAGAGATAGACTGTATCATTGCCCGAAAAGTGTACTGGAGTTGTAAAAAAACCCTGATCAGCGAAGAGATGGTAGACGTTTCAGCTTTCGCTGAGGGGGAAATCAGCTGTGCTCGATGCATCCGGGCAAACCTTTTTGTTGACCCCAAACATCCTTTCACGGTGACGAAAATAGCGGGAACAGAGCGGGTCCGACTCAGCTTTTATTTCACCTGTACGGTTAAATTCGCAGACAGCGCCAGCAACAAGGCTGTGACCAGTCCGCCTATTCTTTATGAAGCAGTTCATCCGGTGGCCTCCCTGGTCCGGGATCGGCGCATCGGGGTAACGGCGGATATTTATCTGGAATGTCTGGAATGCTTTGTTTCAGACCGGCACCGGATAACCTGTTGCATCGGAAAAATAATCTCGCTGCAGCTAACCGCGCCGGTGCAGCTATTGATACCAACGTATGGATTCTGTCCTGATCCGGACTACTGCCATCCAGTAACTGGAAGCTGCCCGGGGGTGACAAACAACCTTTTTTCAGGGGCTTCTTTTTTCCCCACCGGCGGTTGAGTTGCGAACAGAGCTGCGGTGATCCCCTGAAACCGCAATCCCCCCGGCCTTCAGGAGTGCCCGGGACCGGAGCTATCTTTGAAGGACAGAGTAAACCATGGTAAACTTGACCGTAGAAAATAGAGGAGCCAAACTTTTGGGGGGAGGTTTTTTTGATATGAACGAGCGGTTGCCTGCCTGCGCCAGATGCGGTCTCAGACCGGCGGAAAGAGCCTGTTTGTACAAAGAGGGGAGAGGACCAAATTTCTGCCCGACGCAGAAGATGAAAGAGACCCTGGATGAAGCGATGCTGCGTTACCGGGAAAGCACAACTTTCGAATTTGCCCGTCAGGCCTCAATCCAGGAGGGAGAGGGTTATGCCGACAGGGAGGCAATCCCATTTGTCCTTCGCCCGTTCAAATCCCGTCTGGAGGAAACTCATGAATTCGCTGCCCGCATGGGTTACCGCCGCCTCGGGCTGGCTTTCTGTGTCGGCCTGCGCTCCGAAGCCGGCGCCTTGGACAAAGTGTTAACCGCCCGCGGCTTTGAGGTGGTTTCAGTGATTTGCAAAGCCGGCTGTATTCCCAAAGAAGAAATTGGTCTCACCGATTCGCAAAAAATCAACCCGGGTACCTTTGAAACAGTCTGCAACCCCGTTGGCCAGGCTCTGGTGCTGAACAAGGTCAAAACTGATTTTAATATTTTGCTGGGTTTGTGTGTGGGGCACGACTCCCTCTTTTTCCAGCATGCCCAGGCCCCAACCACTGTCTTCGCGGTTAAGGACCGGGTGATGGGGCATAACCCCATGGCGGCGCTTTACACGCTGGGCTCCTACTACCGGCGTTTGAAAAAATAACAGACGAACCGTGCGTTTTTTCCTGCACAGGCCGGCACGGCCTGACTTTCCGCTGTCCTCAAAAAACAGCAGGTGGTGGAGCAGTTGCTCTCTTGACAACCGCAAAAACCGTTCTCCCGATTCATGTAAAATAGTATTGACATTTTCCCCTGCCTGACGTATGATAGAGATGTCAAGAATGTTTGACATTTACCGAAGGAGAGGAGCGGTGTTGTCATGAAAGGTACTTTGAGAAAGCTCGGTTTTAGGCGCATGGATGAGATGGAAATGGAGATTTCCCTGAAATCCCTGCGCTGGTCGTCCCTCTACTCGGGGTGTGCGCTGTTCATCCTGGCCGTATACGAAAAGATCACCACCGGTGAAATAAGCTGGGCCTGGTTTATCCTGATCACCCAGTACCTTGTCTTTTGGATCACCAATTATATTTTGACTCAAAAGATGGGCGGAGATGCGGGTGAAGAATAAAATCAAGGAGCTGCGCAAGGAGCTGAATCTGCGTCAGGAGGACCTGGCCCGGTTGACCGGAGTGACGCGCCAGACGATCAACGCCATTGAAAATGACAAATACAACCCCACCCTTGTTCTGGCAATGAAACTGGCCCGTCTTTTGAAGACGCCGGTGGAAGAACTCTTTCTGTTCGAAGATTGACCCGCTGCTGAACCGATGTTTCCCCGGCAGGGCTAAGAGGACCTGCTTTTTTCCCAGGGCTTTGTGGGACAAAGGGGACGTACCTTCTTGTCCCATGAATCCAATTAGGTTGCAGTCATGCCTTATGCTTTGGAAGCGGGGTCGGTCGGATGGTCGACAAGGATGGTGTCGACACCGATCTTGACGATCTTCTCCCAGGGAATGAGGTGCTCCCGGGCCCGGGTAAATTTCCCCAGGATTCGTCCGGAGGCGGGCACGATGATCGCTTTGATCCTTCCTCTTTCCAGATCGAGTTCCAGATCGCGGATCGCCCCCAGCCTGCGGCCGTCGTTTACATTAATCACTTCGCGTTCCCGCAATTCACTAATCCTGATCAAGGCGCTCTCCTCCGGCAGCTCTCTTTTTATTATTATAAGCGTAGAATCCTGCAGGTGCAATTCAAACTGCTCTGAAAGTTTTCAATCGAGGGATTGCCGCTCAGCAATCCGCAGAAAACGGCTGCCCAATTTTTGTCATCCTGAGGGCGCAACCCGAAGGATCTGATCTGGGCACCCCCTTTGTTCCGAACATAGCGAAGGAGCTGCTCGGAGAAAATGAGCCGGGAGATCCGTCCCCCTGGCCCACCCATGGCTCAGAGAATTTTTGTCATCCTGAGGGCGTAGCCCGAAGGATCTGATCTGGGCAACCCCCTTTGTTCCGAGCATAGCGAAGGTGCTGCCCGAGAAAAATGAGCCAGGAGATCCGTCCCCCTGGCTCAGGGAATTTTTGTCATCCTGAGGGCGCAGCCCGAAGGATCTGATCTGGGCAACCCCCTTTGCTATTCCGAACATAGCGAAGGTGCTGCCCGAGAAAAATGAGCCAGGGAGATCCGTCCCCCTGGCTCAGGTAATTTTTGTCATCCCGAGCATAGCGAAGGAGCTGCCCGGGGAAAATGAGCCGGGAGATCCGTCCCCCTGGCTCAGGGAACTTTTGTCATCCTGAGGGCGCAGCCCGAAGGATCTGATCTGCGAACCCCCCTTGCTATTCCGAACATAGCGAAGGAGCTGCCCGAGAAAAATGAGCCGGGAGATCCGTCCCCCTGGCTCAGAAAACGGCTGCCCATTTTATGTCATCCTGAGGGCGCAACGCAACCCGAAGGATCTGATCTGGGCACCCCCCTTTGCTATTCCGAACATAGCAAAGGAGCTGCTCGGAGAAAATGAGCCAGGAGATCCGTCCCCCTGGCTCAGGGAACTTTTGTCATCCTGAGGGCGCAGCCCGAAGGATCTGATCTGGGCACCCCCCTTTGCTATTCCGAACATAGCGAAGGAGCTGCCCGGAGAAAATGAGCCAGGAGATCCGTCCCCCTGGCTCTGGGAATTATTGTCATCCTGAGGGCGCAGCCCGAAGGATCTGATCTGCGAACCCCTTTGCTTTTCCGAGCATAGCGAAGGAGCTGCCCGGAGAAAATGAGCCAGGAGATCCGTCCCCGTGGCTCATCCCCGTGGCTCACTCCCCCTTGAGGGAAAATGAGCCGGGAGATCCGTCCCTGTGGCTCATTTAGAGGACGTGCTTGCGCAGGTGACCCAGGGCGGCTTTTTCCAGGCGCGAGACCTGGGCCTGGGAGATGCCGATCTCGTCGGCCACCTCCATCTGCGTTTTCCCGCGATAAAAACGCATCGTCAGGATCATCTTCTCCCTCTCCGTCAGCCTGGTCATCGCCTCTTTGATCGCCAGGATCTCCAGCCAGCGCTGATCGCTGTTCCTCTCGTCACAGATCTGATCCATGACAAAGATGGGATCGCCCCCGTCGTGGTAGATCGGTTCAAACAGGGAGACGGGCTCCTGGATGGCGTCGAGGGCGTTGACGATCTCCTCTCTCTCCAGATTAAGCTCGGCGGCGATCTCGCCGATGGACGGTTCACGGGAAAGCCTGTTGGCGAGGACATCCCTGATCTGGAGCACGCGGTAAGCGATATCGCGCAGGGAGCGGCTGACCCGGATGGGGTTGTTGTCCCTGAGATGGCGCCGGATCTCGCCGATGATCATGGGGACAGCGTAGGTGGAAAATTTGACGTTCTGCCCCAGATCAAAGTTGTCGATCGCTTTGATCAGGCCGATGCAGCCGACCTGGAAAAGGTCGTCGACATATTCACCCCGGTTGTTGAAACGCTGAATGACGCTGAGGACCAGGCGCAGGTTGCCGCTGATGAGCTTCTCCCTGGCCTCGTGATCTCCTTTCTGCATCGCCCCAAAGAGCTGCCGCATGATCTTGTTTTTCAGTACAGGAAGCTTGGACGTGTTTACGCCGCAAATTTCCACTTTGTTCAATTTGTTCGCCCCTCGCAGCTGTTGAAGAGATAACTACAGTATCTCCCCGGGGGCCTATTTTATACCGCTGCCGGGACCGGCGCTGCTACTCCATCTTGCGGATTTCGCGCTGCAGACGCTTGATGATGCGCTTCTCCAGGCGGGAGATATAGGATTGGGAAATCCCCAGCAGCCCGGCCACCTCCTTCTGGGTTTTTTCAATACCATTGGTCAGGCCGAAGCGCAGCTCCATGATCCGCTGCTCCCGGCTGCTCAGCTTGCTCATCGCCAGGTAGAGCAGTTTGCGCTCCACCTCTTTTTCAATATCCTTCAGCACCAGATCGCCCTCGGTGCCTAAAACATCGGAGAGCAGCAGCTCGTTGCCGTCCCAATCCACATTTAAGGGCTCGTCGAAGGAGATCTCGCTGCGGATACGGTTGTTGCGCCTTAAAAACATCAGTATTTCATTTTCAATACATTTGGAGGCGTACGTGGCCAGTTTGATATTTTTGTGCGGGTCAAAGGTGTTGACCGCCTTGATCAGCCCGATGGCCCCGATGGAGACAAGATCGTCGATGCTGATCCCCGTATTTTCAAACTTTCGGGCGATATAGACGACGAGCCGCAGGTTGCGCTCGATGAGCACGGTGCGGACATCGCCGTCGCCCTTTTTCAGCCTTTCCAGCAGGTAGCCTTCCTCTTCCAGGCTGAGCGGCGGCGGCAGCGCTTCGCTGCTGCTCACATAATAGATCAGGTCGAGATGGTCAAGTCCCAAAAAACGCCTTACCCGGAGCAGAAGCAGCTTCAACTTCAGCCCCGTCAATCTGCCGTTGTTCATTTCAGTCCACCCCCTCTTTCACAGGCTATCCCGCCCGCAGCAGACCCGGCGGAAGCAGGGCCCGATACTCCGCCGTCGGCCCGAAACCGCGCCGGGAGAGTCCCAGATAAACCCGGGAGCCCAGGCGGAAGCTGCGCCCCCCCTCGTACAAAATTACGCAGTCCGGCTTCAGACCCAGCAGGATCTCCCTTTCGCGGCCCACTCCGCGGCAGGGGATCACCGTGAAACAGCGCGCCAGCGCCGGATCGGTGAGCTTCTCCAGAGCGCCCCACGGCTCCAGCCGTTCATCGGCCAGGTGGCGGTAGATCGCCGGCGGCAGGATCTCTTCCAGGCTGCGGTAGTCGACGACGATGACCGGCAGCCCGGAGAAGGGATCGCGCAGCCGGTTCCCCGTATCCACAAAAGCCGGCACCACTTTCTCTTTCCCCCGCCAGGCTATCTCCAGCTCCCCCCGCCAGAGCTTCTGCCATTTCTTCTCCTCGGAGAGCGGACGCAGCAGGGTGCAGAGGCACTCGACTCCGCAACAGACTCCCAGAAGAAGGAGAACCCCTCCGGAAGTGGCGAAGTAGTGGCGGAGCGGCGGGCTGTTCAGCAGCGCCGCGGCAGCCCCGGCCACTGCAAAGGCGGCCAGGAAAAAAGCGCCCCAGTAGTAGAGCAACTCCGGCAGCCGCAGCGGCCAGAAGGCGGCGATGAGCATGACGAGGGGCGCGGCGATGATCGCGGCGACGACGAGCCCCCGGGCCCCGGGCAGGGCCAGGAGCAGGACCGCCGGGGCTCCCAAAGCCGCGCCGGTCAGCAGCCGCCACCAGCTCGCCTGGCGGTGAAAGAGCTTTGCGGTCAACCGCAGCAGAGAGTAATGCACGGCTGTGCTGATGAACAGAAGAAGATCGAGATACATTTTTCACCCCTTCAGGGGGCTTGTTCTAAATTCATATGAGTCTCCGTTTCCGGATATGCCTCATTATAGATCGCCGTCTGCCCAAAAGTCTGTCGCAGTTTGGCGCCGCTCCGCTCATAAAATATGACAAAAAAGATCCCCGCGTCTGCGGGGATCCTGGTTTCGTTTGCCCTGTTGCCAAACGGTTTAGTTGTCGTTAATCTTTTCCTTGCTCTCCTGGAAGCGCGACCACGCCGGGCGGTCGATCTCGCTGCTGCGGGCATAGTCCCGGTAGTCGACCTCCGGGAGAACCTGCTGCTGGGGACGGCGCAACCCTTTAAAGCCGGTGGCGATGACGGTCACCCTGACCCGATCCTGCAGCTCCTGCTCGATGGTCGCCCCGAAGATGACAACAGCCTCGGGATCGATGGACTCGCCGGCGATATCGGCGGCCTCCTGAACCTCGAAGAGGCTCAAATCGGGCCCGCCGGTCACATTGATCAGCAAACCGGTGGCCCCGTCGATGGAGGTCTCCAGCAGGGGGCTGTTGATCGCCGCACGGGCCGCCTCGGCGGTGCGGCTTTCGCCGCTGCCCTCGCCGACACCCATCAGTGCCGGGCCGGTTTCGGACATGATCGTGCGAATATCGGCAAAGTCCAGGTTGATCAGTCCGGGAACAGCGATCAGGTCGGAGATGCTCTGAACGGCCTGACGGAGGACATCGTCGGCCACCCGAAATGCCTCCAGGATCGGCGTCTGCTTCTCGATCACCTGAAAAAGGCGGTCGTTGGGGATGGTGATCAGGGTATCGACCTTTTCCTTCAGCAGGGCGATCCCTTCCTCGGCCTGCTGCTGCCGCTTGCGCCCTTCAAAGCTGAACGGTTTGGTCACCACTCCCACCACCAGGGGCCGCTTCAGCGGGGATGCGTCCAGCTCCCGGGCCACCTCCGCGATCACCGGGGCCGCCCCGGTGCCCGTTCCGCCGCCCATGCCGGCGGTTAAAAAGATCATATCGGCCCCGCGCAGGTTTTCCTCGAGCAGTTCCCGGCTCTCCTCGGCGGCCTGACGGCCGATCTCCGGGTTCGCTCCGGCGCCCAGCCCCTTGGTCAGTTTTTCGCCGATCTGCAGCTTCACCGGCGATTCCACCAGGTGGAGGGCCTGCGCATCGGTGTTGACAGTGACAAAATCGACTCCCTGCAGGCCGGCGCTGATCATCCGGCCGACGGCATTGTTGCCGCCGCCCCCGATTCCGACAACCTTGATCGCCGTGAACCGCGGGTTTTCATTTTCGAATTCGATCATTTTTACTGAACACCTCCTTCAGAGGCTCGCTTGAGTTAATCGATTATTTCAAACATCCAGTCCTTAAAGCGCTGCCATAAACCCGGCTTACTCTGATAAGTGGTTTCCCGGCGTTCCTGGCGGGAGTAGCGGTACTGCTGCCGGTTGACGAAATAGAGCAGCCCGGCGGCATTGGTGTAGATGGGGTTCTGGATGCCGACAAAGTCGTGCTCGGCACAGCGCACCCGGTCGCTCTCGTAGATCATGGAAGCCAGCTCGATGAGCCCGTTCATCTGCGAAACCCCGCCGCTGAAGACCGCCCCCGCCGGAGGCAGCTCCGGCCAGCCCATCTTGACCATCTCTTCGCGAATAATCTGCAAAATCTCCCGCACCCGCGGCTCCAGGTAGCGGCTGATCTCCTTGGCCGAGATCTGCCGTTTTTCCCTGCTGCCGACGCTGCTGATCTCGATATCGGCCTCATCGGATGCCAGCGATGCGAAAGCGCTGCCGTATTCGATTTTTATATTCTCCGCCATATAGAAGCTTGTCCGCAAACCGACGGCCAGATCGCTGGTGATATGATCGCCCCCCACGGGAATGGCCGCCAGCTGGCGGAGCTTCCCCTGCTGGAAGAGGGAGATCTCCGTGGTGCCGCCGCCGATATCGACAAAAAAGACACCGAGCTCCTTCTCATCATCCGAGAGGGCCACCTCGGCGCCGGCGAGAGCGAGCAGGATCATGCCGCTGACATTGATGCCGGCCCGGTTGACGCAGCGGACCAGGTTGCGCAAAGAGGTAGTGGAGCTGGTGACGATCATGGCATCGATCTCCAGGCGCACGCCGAGCATGCCCACGGGATCCCTGATCCCGTCATAGCCGTCCACGATGAATTCCCGGGGAATTACCTCCACGATCTCCCTTTCCAGGGGCAGGGCAATCACCCGGGCCGCCTGGATCACCCGCTCCAGGTCCTCCGCCCGGATCTCCCGATCATCGGACTGCACCGCCACGACGCCGCGGTTGTTGATCAGCTCCGTGTTCAGTCCCTGCAGCCCCAGATAGGCGGAGTCAATTTTAAAACCGCACATCCGCTCGGCTTCCGCCGCCGCAGAGGCGATCGCCTCCACGGTCAACTCCAGATCGATAATGGCCCCTTTTTTCATCCCTTCCGTCGGGCTGACCCCGAGGCCGATTATGCTAATGGTGCCATCAGGACGGGGCTCGCCTACGATAGCCCTGACCTGGGTTGTTCCTACATCGATGCCGACCACATGATTATCTTTACGAGCCATATCTCCACCCCTTTACCCTTCCCGGACTAATTCAACATAGTCCGAATATTACCCTTCATCTTTTCTCCATCCTTAAAAATATTTCCCGATTTCATTCAGGAATTAGCACCAAACGGTCTCCGGCGCGCAGATCGAGGGAGCCCCCGCTGCCGTTATCTGGCAGGTGCGGGATTGATTCCCATAAAAGAGCCAGCTTCTCCACCATCCGCTCCCTGTCTCCCAGAAAAACCTTGCGCCCGTCCCCGGTGTAGAGGATCAGATCCGCCGGATTCTCCAGATTCAGCTCCGCCGGCTCGAGCAGGGGGTTCTCCGGAAGGGCCTCCAAAAAGGCGCAGAGAGCCTTGTGCCTGGCCCCGTTGGCCAGCGTTTTCCCCAAAACGATATCCTCCGCCGGCGCCCCGGTGATTATCGGCAGATTCTCTGCGGGAAGCGCTTCGCCGGCAAAGACGACCCCCTTCCGGTCCAGCAGCCAGAAACCGCTTTGATGGAGCAGCGAAGCGGCGGGCTCGCGCTCCTGAACCCGGATGGAGACGCTGTTGGGGAAGACCGCGCTCACCTCGGCAACAGCGATCACCGGCAGGTCGCCGAGCCTCTCTTCGGCCCGGCGGCGGCGCAGCAACAGCAGGCTTGTCCCCTTTTTGACCCCGCAGCAGTCGATGATCTCCTTCTCGCTGAGCCGCTGCGCCCCGGTGACGGTAATCTCTTCCACCGTGCAAAAAGCCTCCAAACCCTTGAAGAGCACCAGCCCCAGCCCCACAGCGGCGAGGAGCAGGCCGAAGCGCACCAGAATCTTCTTCAGCCGGGAGCGGCGCCGCGGCGGCGGCGCTCCCGGCTGCACCAGCCTGAGCCGGCGCCTTGCGCCGGGGACAGGTTTCACGAGCTCAGCACCTCCTCGGGGACGCTCTTCTCCCGGGAGATCCGCCCCCCGAGCCGGGCCAGCGCTTCCGGCAGCCCGTCGTAGCCTCGCTCGATATGGCCGATCCCCGCAATGGTGCTCGCGCCGTCGGCGGCGAGGGCAGCCAGAGTGAGGGCAGCCCCGGCTCTTAAATCGGTGGCCTGCACCGCGGCGCCGCTGAGCCGCCGGACGCCGCGGATCACCGCCCGGTGGCCGGAGAGCTCAATTCTCGCCCCCATCTTTCTCAGCTCGGGGACGTGGTGAAAGCGCCCCTTGAAGACATGCTCGATGATGGTGCTGCTGCCGTCGGCCAGGGTGAGGGCGGCCAGCAGCTGCGGCTGCAGATCCGTGGGAAATCCGGGATAGGGCCCCGTCTTCACCCTGGAAAGCGCCCGCAGCGGTTCCGCCGCGCGCACGGTGACTGCAGCGGCGCCCCTCTCCAC
>MTBK01118145.1_pt1 | contig 29148 bp, 26 predicted proteins | sample 1535981 | NCBI WGS metagenome assembly MTBK01 (sample SAMN06109225, study PRJNA356200) | anaerobic digester metagenome | isolation source: biogas reactors fed with pig manure or primary and secondary sludge | place: Spain | collected 2016-06-30
CCGTCCCCGTGGCTCACTCGGGAGAAAGTGGGCCAGGAGATCCGTCCCTGTGGCTCACTCGGGAGAAAGTGGGCCAGGAGATCCGTCCCCGTGGCTCACTCGGGAGAAAGTGGGCCGGGAGATCCGTCCCCGTGGCTCACCGTGGCTCAGGCGAGGCGGCGGCAGAGGTTGGCCATTTCGATGGCGCTCAGGGCTGCGGCCCAGCCTTTGTTGCCCGCCTTGGTGCCGGCTCTTTCGATAGCCTGCTCGATGGTGTCGCTGGTGATGATGCCGAAGACGGCGGGGACACCGCTCTGCAGCCCCACCTGGGCGACTCCTTTGGCCACCTCCGAGGCGACATACTCAAAATGAGGAGTGCCGCCGCGGATTACGGCGCCGAGGCAGATAATGGCATCGTAGCGTCCGCTCTGGGCCAGCTTCTGCGCAATGAGGGGTATCTCGAAGGCGCCGGGGACCCAGATGATATCGATCTCCTCCTCTTCGGCCTCATGCCGGGTCAGGCAATCGACGGCCCCGCCGAGCAGGCGGTTGGAGATAAATTCGTTAAAGCGGCTGACGACGAGGGCGAAACGAAGCCCCCGGGCAATAAGCTGACCTTCAAAAATTTCCATTATTTTAGAACCCTCCTCGGGATTTGTTGTTCCTTCCACCGGCACGGCGCTGCCGGGATCCTAAAACGGCCGTCCTCACTGTTCCGCCAGATGCAACAGGTGCCCCAGTTTGTGTTTCTTCGTCGCCAGGTACTTGGAGTTGTAGGCGCCCGGCGGAATCTCCAGGGGGACCCGCTCCACAATATTTAACCCGTAACCCTCCAGCCCTTTTATCTTGCGGGGGTTGTTCGTCAGCAAACGCAGCTGCCGCACCCCCAGGTCCACCAGAATCTGGGCGCCGATCCCGTAATCGCGCAGGTCGGCGGGAAAGCCGAGGGCCTCGTTGGCCTCGACGGTGTCCTTGTTCTGCACATCCTGGAGCTCATAAGCCCGCACCTTGTTCAGCAGGCCGATCCCCCGCCCCTCCTGGCGCATGTAGATGAGCGCACCGCAGCCGCTCTCTTCAATCTGTTTCATCGCCTGATGCAGCTGAGTGCCGCAGTCGCAGCGCAGCGAGCCCAAAACATCTCCGGTGAGGCACTGCGAATGGACCCGCACCAGGGCGGGCTGATCACTTTTGAGCTCCCCTTTGACCAGAGCCAGATGGGTCTGCCGGTCGACGCTGTTCTCATAGGCGATCAGGCGGAAGGTGCCGTAAGCGGTGGGCAGATCGGCAGAAGCGGAGCGCCAGACGAGCTTCTCCTTCTTGAGACGGTGTTGGATCAGGGCGGCGATGGTGATCAGTTTGAGGTCGTGCTCGCGGCAAAATTCCTTTAGCTGCGGCACCCGGGCCATGGTTCCGTCCTCGTTCAAGATCTCGCAGAGGACGCCCGCCGGGGGCAGCCCGGCCAGCTTGGCCAGATCAACCGCCGCTTCGGTATGGCCGGCCCGGCGGAGCACCCCTCCCTCGCGGGCCTGCAGGGGAAAGATATGGCCCGGACGGCGCAGATCGGCGGGCTTCGCTGCGGAATCGATGAGGGTGCGGATGGTGTCCGCCCGCTCGTACGCCGAGATCCCGGTGGTCACCGTGGAAGCATCCACAGAGACGGTAAAAGCAGTTTGGTACGTATCGGTGTTGTGAACGACCATCTGGGGCAGGTCCAGCTGCTCCAGCCGTTCGGAGAGCAGAGGGACGCAGACGAGGCCGCGGCCGTAGCGCACCATGAAGTTGACCGCCTCCGGGGTTATCTTGGAGGCAGCCATGATCAGGTCGCCTTCGTTTTCCCGATCTTCATCATCGACCACTACAATCATCCGTCCCGCCTTCAGATCGGCCAAAGCTTCTTCAATTGTGTTAAAGGGCATCTTCTATTCCTCCTGTGGCTTCTTTAGATAAAACCGTTCTCCATTAAAAAAGCTGCAGTTATCTTTTTGCCGCTCTCCGGGCTCCCCTCGAGATAAGGTTCCAGCAGCTTCTCCACATATTTGCCGATGAGATCGACCTCCAGATTGACGGTGTCGCCGATCTTCATCCGACCCAGGGTGGTCTGCGCAGCGCTGTGGGGGATCACCGAGACGCTGAAGCCCTCGGGGTTGAGCGCCGCGATGGTCAGGCTGACCCCGTCGACAGCGATGGAGCCTTTGGCAATGAGATAGCGGTTCAGCTCCGCCGGCATGCGGAAGTGCATGATGACAGCGTTGCCCTCGGGATAGCGCCGCACCAGCGTTCCCGTGGCATCGATATGGCCGCTGACAAGGTGCCCGCCCAGACGCCCGCCCAGGGGGAGGGCGCGCTCCAGATTGAGCTCTGCACCCGGGGTGAGCGCCCCCAAATTGCTTTTGCGCAGGGTCTCGGGCATCACCACAGCGCTGAAGGAGCCCGCAGCCAGCTCCGTCACCGTCAGGCAGACCCCGTTTACGGCGATGCTGTCGCCGACGACGGCGCCTTCGAGCAGCGCTCCGGCAGAGATGACCAGCTTTGCTCCGCCGCGGAAGCTCTCCCGGGCCTGCAGGCGGCCGATCTCCTCTACCAAACCGGTAAACATCTCTTCCCCCGCCTCCTCCTTCAAAGATTCATCCCGGCGTCAACTGCCCCCGCCGGCGCTCTCCTTAACCCCGGCGGAACCGGCGCCGCTCCCGATGCTCCGGGGATAGCCGATGAGCAGCAGATCGCCGTCGTACTGCTTGATCTCCAGATCCTCCAGGCGCCAGCCCTGATCGAGGGTGGCCACCCCTTCCCCGCCAAAAGAGGTGGGGCTTTCCCTGCCGCCGACAATGAGCGGGGCAATAAAGAGCATCACCTTGTCGATGAGGCCCGCCTCGAGGAGACTGAAGTTCAGGGTGCCGCCCCCTTCCACCAGGAGCTGGCAAATCCCGCGCCGTCCCAGCTCCTCAATGAGGGCATCGAGATCGACGCGCCCCCCCTTCTCCGGAAGGAGCAGCAACTCGACCCCTTTTTCCTCCAGAGCCCTTCTCTTCTCCGGCGGCGCCGCCGCCGTTGCCGCCAGAAGAGTGGCCGCGCGGGAGGACATCTTGATCATGCGGGCGTCGATAGGCAGCCGGGCCCTGCTGTCGACGACCACGCGCAGGGGGTCTTTGCCTCCGCCCTCCTCCAGGCGGGCGGTGAGCCGGGGGTCGTCGTGCAAAACAGTATCGATGCCCACAGCGATGGCATCGCTGTTGTTGCGCAGCCGGTGAACAAAAGCGCGGGCCTTCTCCCCCGTAATCCAGCGGGAGTGACCCGCTCTCGTGGCGATTTTGCCGTCGGCGGTGACCGCCGATTTAACGATAACAAAGGGGCGGCCGGTGGTAATGTGCTTGATAAAGACTTCATTTAACCGGCGGGATTTCTCCTCCAGAACCCCCACCTTGACCTTGACCCCCGCCTCCTTCAGCCGCTGAAAACCCTTTCCGGAGACAAGGGGGTTGGGGTCCTCCATCGCGGCGACCACCTTGCTGATCCCCGCGGCGATGATGGCCTCGGTGCAGGGCCCCGTGCGCCCCTGATGGATGCAGGGCTCCAGGTTGACATAGAGAACCGCCCCCCTGGCATTTCCACCGGCCTTCCGCAGAGCCATCACCTCGGCATGGGCTTCTCCGGCAGCCTGATGATAACCGGTTCCGATGATCTGACCATCGCGAACGACCACTGCCCCGACCATGGGATTGGGGCTCGTTTTGCCCCTCCCGCGGCGGGCCAGATCGAGAGCAGCCCACATGAATCGATCATCTACAGCCAAAAGCTCTCACCTCATCTATCTATTTTCCGCATAATAAAAACCCTGACGACAGCTCTTCAGGGTCCCGGGGAAAAGATCTGTTCTATTAGACTAGACCGCCTCTTCTCCCCTCCAGACTGTACTGTCGGCCCCGGAATCACACCGGGTCGGCCTTGACGGCTCGCGGGCTAACCCTTTGACCGGGTATCACCGCCGGTTCGGAATTGGCGGGAGTGCTCCCGCCTCACCAGACCCCGAAGAAAACGGTTTCTCTCCAACTGATTATAACATAACTGCGCTTTTCTTTAAACCTTCCGCCGCGGGCCCCCTTCCGTTTTAAAGGCCCGGATCAGCTCCATCCCGCCGGGATCGCCGAAAACGGCGGACCCGGCCACGAGAGCGGTCGCTCCGGCGGCGATGACCGGCGCCGCCGTCTGCGCGTTGATCCCCCCGTCCACCGAGAGCTCCACCGGCCGGCCCAGCTGGCGAATCTTCCGGGAGAGCGCTTCGATCTTCGGCAGCATCTCCGGGATGAAGGCCTGTCCCCCGGCCCCCGGATTGACGCTCATCACCAAAACCAGATCGAGAAGGGGCCAGACGTAGTCGAGGACCTCTGGAGGCGTCGCCGGATTCAGCGCCGCTCCGGCCTTCAGCCCCAGCTTGCGGATCTCGCGGAGAACGCCGTCCAGATGTGCGCTGGCCTCGGCGTGGACGGTGATCAGATCGGCCCCGGCGCGGGCAAAGGCCTCCAGATGTTTTTCAGGCTGCACCACCATAAGGTGGGCGTCAAAGAGCAAATCGGTGTGGGGACGCAGCGCCTGCAGCACGGGCGGGCCGATGGTGATGGCGGGGACAAAGCTGCCGTCCATGATATCGAGATGAACCCAGTCGGCGCCGGCCTCTTCGATGCGGCGCACCTCTTCGCGGAGGCGTCCGAAATCGGCTGACAGCAGCGACGGAGCTACTTTAATTCCTTCTGCGAACATGGCTTACCACTTCTCCTTGTCTTTCAATTCCTGCCAGAACTGCCGGTACTGGCGGTAGCGGCAGCGGTTGATCAGCCCCGCAGCGGCGGCCTCGCGCACGGCGCAGCCCGGCTCGTGCATATGATTGCAGTTGCGAAAGGAGCAGCCCTCCCGGTGCGGGGCGAACTCGGGGAAAAGATCGCCCAGCCGCTCCGGCTCCAGATCGGCGAAAGAGAGGCGCGAGAATCCCGGGGTGTCGACGACGAAACCGCCTCCGGGCAGCGCCAGCAGCTCGACATGGCGGGTGACGTGGCGGCCGCGCCCGATCTTCTGGCTGACCTTTCCGGTTTTTAAGCCGAAGCCGGGCTGAACGGCATTGAGCAGGGACGATTTGCCCGCTCCCGAAGGGCCGGCGAAGACGGAGAAGCGCCCCTTGAGCTTTTCCCTGAGCGGCGCAATGCCGGCGCCCTCGTTCGCGCTGCACCAGAGCAGCGGATAGGGGAGGGGGCTGAGCATGGCGGCGGCGGCCTCCTTCTCGGCGGCATCCGCCAAATCGGTCTTGTTCAGGCAGCAGACCAGCTCCAGCCTTTCCCGCTCCCCCTGCAGCAGGATCCGTCCCGCCAGAAGCCAGTCGGGAGCAGGCTCTTTCAGGGCCAGCACCAGGACCATCTGCTCGACATTGGCCACCGGGGGCCGCAACAGGACGGTTTTGCGGGGCCGCCGCTCCACGATCACTCCGGCGCCCTCTGCTCCGCCGCCCGGCCTCTCCGCCGTGGCAGCGGTCTCCTCGGGCTGAAAAATCACCGCATCGCCGACGAGGATGGAGCCGTGCTCCTGCTTCAGCCGGCCGCGAGCCCGGCAGAGATAGCTTTCGCCTCCGGCCCTGCGGACGGTGAAAAAACCTCCTGCCGCTGTGACTACAATTCCTTCCAGAAAATTAACAACCTCCCCCGTCGGGTTTAATCCTCGGGCTCCTCTTCATCCTCCCCGGCAGCCTGCTCCTCCTCCGGCGGGGGACCGCTGCTGATGATCAGATCGACCTGCTGTCCCTTCTGCACCGGCTCGCCGGCCTCGGGATACTGCTTGATCACCGTATCGGCAGGCTCTTCCGACTCTTCGTAGCGCAGCAGGGGACGCAGCCCCTCCTGGTCCAGATAGGCGACGGCCTCATTTTTATGCTTGCCCACAAGCTTGGCGATGAGGATCGGCTTCACCCCCAGGCTGACATAGACAACCATCTCCTCGTTCGGGGAGAGCATCGCTTCGGCCTGGGGCAGCTGCTTGATCACCTTCCCCTCGGGAATATCGCTGTTGTGCTCCCGGACCCAGCTGACTTTCAGGCCGAGCCCTTCCAGGATGATCCGGGCCTCGTCCTCCGTGCGCAGATAGAGATTTGGCGCCGGCACATTTTCCGGCCCCTTGCTCACGTAGAGATCGATCTCCCGATTTTTCCGGACCGTGCGCCCCTGAAAGGGCACCGTTTTAACGATGTGCCCCTCGGGGATGGCGTTGTCGTGGACATAGAAAACTTCGGGATTGGGCACCAGCCCGTCCTCTTTCAAGATCTCGACGGCATCCTCATAGCTGAGGCTGCGCAGCTCGGGGATCTCCACCTCGGGGACATTGATGAAAAAGTAGTAAAAGAGAGCCAGTCCGACGATGAGGGCCACGCTGAGGAAGACAATCGCCACGATGAGGGGTCTGTTCTTCTTTTTCGCAGACTCCTTCCCGTCCCGATCGTCCTCTTCCTCTTGCTTCTGGCCCGCCCTTATCTCCGGCAGGGGCCCCATCACCCTGGTCTCATCATCATCGCTGCCGAACAGCGGTGTCGTAAAAGCGCGGGAATTCCCCTCGCGCTGAAAATAGCGCAGATCCTCCAGGAATTCGGCGGCGCTGAGATAGCGGCGCCCGGGATCTTTTTGCATCGCCTTTAAAATAATCCGCTCCAGGGGCGCCGGCAGATCGGAGGCCAGCTTCGACGGAACCGTCACCGGCTCCTGGACATGCTTCATCGCCACGGAGACGGGGCTCTCCCCCTGAAAGGGGACCTGCCCGGTGACGGCCTCGTACAGGATCACCCCGAGGGAGTAGAGATCCGAGCGCTTCTCGGCCAGGCTGCCCCGGGCCTGCTCCGGGGAAAAATAGTGCACCGAGCCGATAATTTTGTCGGCACAGGTAAGGGTGGTCCCGTCGGCGGCGATGGCGATGCCGAAATCGGCGACCTTGATCTGGCCGTTATTTAAGAAAATAATATTCTGGGGCTTGATATCGCGGTGAATCACCCCGGCGGCGTGGGCTTCCACCAGCGCCTCGGCGATGCGGGCGGCGATGGAGACCGCCTCCGTGGCGGAGAGCCTCCCCTTTTCACGAATATACTGCTTCAGATTCTTGCCGTCGAGGTACTCCATGACGATGAAATGGACATTCTGCTCTTCCCCGACATCATATATGCTGACGATATTGGGATGGGACAGGCCGGCGGCAGCCTGGGCTTCGCGGCGGAAACGCTTCACAAAGGCGCTGTCACCGGTCATCTGCTCCTTGAGCACCTTGACGGCAACAGCGCGGTTGAGCAGACTGTCCCAACCCCGGTAAACCTGAGCCATCCCCCCTTCACCGACCATCTCCAGCAATTTATAGCGGCCCGCCAACTGTTTTCCGACCATCAAACCGCCCGCCTTCCGATTTCGGTAGCGTAGACTACCGTGATATTATCGCAGCCGCCCCGGTCGTTGGCCAGCTTGATCAGCGCCTCCGCCACCAGCAGGGGATCGGGCTGCTCCTGCGTGATCCGGAAGATCTCTGCATCGCGAACCATCGAGGTAAGCCCGTCGCTGCATAAAAGAAGCGCTTCAGCCTCGTTCAGCTCGCGCTCGATGAGATCGATCTCGAGATCGGACGAGGTCCCCAGCGCCCTGACCAGAATATGCCGTTTCGGGTGGCCTTCCGCCTCCTCGGGGCTGATGCGGCCGGCCTGAATAAGCTGCTCCAGGAGAGAATGGTCCTCCGTCAGCGGGGTGAGCGCCTCACCGGAAACAAGGTAAGCCCGGCTGTCCCCGACATGACCGATGGTCAGCGAGGAGCCGGACAGAAATCCCGCCGTGAGCGTGGTGCCCATCCCGGCTTTGTCGCTGTCCCGGGCGGCCGTATCCAAAATTACAGTATTCGCCTTGATGATTAAGTTTTTGATAATTTCGGCAAAATGGCCGCGCGGCGGCGGCTCCTTCAGGTCCAGCTCATTCCAGTAACGCTCAAATACCCCGATAGCGAGGGCGCTGGCCACATCTCCGGCCACATGCCCGCCCATACCATCGGCTACCGCCAATATGGTTAAGTCCTCCCCCGTTTTCACCAGGTAGCTGTCTTCGTTACGGGAACGCTCCCGGCCGGGGTGAGTAAGGCCAACGGCGCGCAAGGCATCACCTCCACCGACTTGAGGCTTACGTAATAAAATATTCCGAGATCAGTATAGCAAAATTCACCGCAAATAACAACGCCGGGCCCGCCGTTAGCAGCGGCGGACCCGGCTTCGGAAAGACGGCGGCAGCATCTTCGCCGAGCAGCGTCTCCCCCTGCAGCAGCCTTGTGGACGGATCCTGATCAGGCTGCTCCAAACACCTGCGCGGCAATTTTGGTGGCGTCGCTGGCGATGGCGCTGCCGTAATCGGCACCGCTAAACTCCATCACCTTGTCGTCGATAATCGGTCCGCCGATGAGCACTTTCGCCCCCAGCCCGGACTCCTTGACCGCCCGAACACACTCTTTCATCGTGCCCATGGCCGAGGTCAGAAGCATACTCATGGCCACCAGCGGGCTTTTTGTCTCCCGGGCCGTCTCGACAAATTTCTCCGGAGCGACATCCACCCCCAGATCGACGACGTCGTAGCCGGCCCCTTTCAGCAGCATCACCACGATATTTTTGCCCAGATCGTGGATATCTCCCTTGACCGTGCCGATGACGACGGTGCCGCGGTATTCCCGCTCTCCCTCCGCCAGCCGGGGCTCCAGAACAGCCATCGACTCCTTCATGATCTCACCGCAGAGGATCAGTTCGCTCAGGAAAAATTCGCCTTTTTCAAAGAGATCGCCCACCCGGGCCATCCCCGCCTGCAGGCTGCCGATAATTTCCATGGGCTTGCTGCCGCCCTGCAGCCGCTCCTCTACAAGAGCGAGCACCCTCCCCTGATCCAGTCCGGCAATGGCTTCAGCCAGTTCATCTCTGCCCATTTATCGTAATCCTCCTTTTTATCATCGTAAATGCGCCGGCGCCGGCTCGTTACCGCTGCACCCAGTTCCACAGGTAGAGGTACCCGAACAGATCCAGCTTCTCCCACTGTTCCCTGATCAGCCCGGCATCGCCCTTGATCTCGCCCAGCTCTTTTTCTTTGGCCTCCCAGGGGACGCACACTCCCGGGGGCATATTCTTAAAGGTAAGCTCTCTGCTCATTTCAGGATCCTCCCGTCATAGTTTAATAAACCCCGTATTCGATACCGGCCTCGATGAGAGCCCGGATATTTTCCTCTTTGGCATCGTCGAGAATAACCGCCCCGGCGTCGAGGATAAAGCCGCCGTCCCGGGCATATTTGTCGAGCAGGCGCTTGACATAGTCCTTGACCTCTTCCGCAGTTCCGAAAGCGAGCAGCGAATTGGGCACATTGCCGCTCAAGCAGAAGCGTCCGCCGAGCACCTCAAACGCCTTGTCCATATCGGTCTGATCGACATGGAAGATAATGCTCTTCTCGGGCAGTTCGGCGATCTTCTCCAGATACGGTGTCCAGATATTTTCAGCATAGAACATCGTCCGCTTGCCGTAGCTCCAGAGCCCCTCGATGACCTGCTTCAGCGTGGGCCAGTAGAACTGCTCCCACTGCTCCATCTTCATAAAAGGATAGGCGCCGCGGTGCAGCGGCATGAACAGCGGGAAATCGGTATCGCCCTGAGCGGTGGCCATGCCGTAGAAAATATTGTGCGGCACCAGCACCTCCAGCGCTTCCTTCACTTTCTCCGGGCGCTGGTACAGATCGAGCATGATCCCGGAGAGCCCGCGCAGCGTGTCGGCCAGGGTGTCAAAGGGCGCCTTGCTGATTCCGACGATGGAGGGGATCACCCCGTAGTCGCGCAGATAGGAGGCCGTCGCCTCACCGCCGGCGGCAAACTGCTGGGCCAGCCCAAAAGCGCCCTTGATCAGAGCAGCCGAGGCGCGGTAGGAACCGGGCTCGGCCAGATCGGTGTGAATGCGCGGCAGATATGTAGTGGCGATCCATTCGGTGGGGTTGGCGATAAAGTCGTCGTAATCCTCGGGGAGCATATAGGGCTCCTCGACGTACTGAAACATGGTCTCTTCATCCAGATCCCGGCCGGCGAAGCGCAGATATTTCGCACCGACGGCATCGTGCAGGGTGGCCCACCACAGGTTGGCCGCTCCGACGACCATCTCCAGATCGAGCCGGTCGAGCATCTTCCTGGTGGCGTCGACATTCTTCTCCCAGTCGTAGTAGGTCTCCTGGAAGCTGTAACCGGACACCTTGGTGATAAATTCACCGGAAAAATTAAGGCGGATGGGCACCCGATCGGGCTTCTCCAGGTTCATCGCCGCCAGATACCTTTTCTTCCTCTCCTCAGCAAGCTTCTCCATATCGGCCATTCCGGCAACCTCCTGTCGTAATTGGTTTGCTTAAAACAGATGCCGCTCCTCTTCAGCTGTTCAGCGCAACCGGATCCCCCCCCTCAAAATAGAATTAAACAGGTGCACTCTATTCTCTCCCACGGGGCAACAGGCGATTCTTATTCAATTGTCAGCTTAAAAGATCATTTGGCGAAACCAATGTTTCCACCCGGCCAAGTGCCCGCCGGGTTCTCCGCTTTGCCGCAGCGACAGTTTCAAAAAGAGAGTACCGGGTTAAGCGGTCCTGCATTGTCCGGCGCAGCCGGATTGGTACTTACATAATACATCACCGGCTCCGGCTGGTCAAGTTGTCAGAGTGTATGCACAGTTCAAGCGGTACTCGCGGTACTCGCGGCGCGGCGGCAGCCTTGCATCTAGGGAAGCCCGGCTGCGCGGTAGATGGCTTTGAGACCCGGCAGATCGATTCCCGGGAACAGGCCGCAGGTGGTGCCGAGGATAAACCCCTGCCCCTGCGAAAGGGCGGTGATCTCCGAAGCCAGTTTTTCGAGATGGGCGGGCTCCCCGGCGCGCTCCAGATCGTCCACCTCCAGGGTCCCCCAGAGGCACAGTTCAGGATAGCTCTTTTTCAACTCCCGGGGCTCCATTCCCGCCTGCCTTTCGAAACATTGCAGGCCCCGGAAGCCGCAGCCTATGAGATCGGGGATGATCTGGGTGTAGTTGCCGTCGGAATGGAAGAAGACGGGGACCCTTCCCCAAGCCGCCTCCAGCTGCCGGGCCAGGGAGGGGAAAAAGTGCTCCCGCAGCATGTCGGGGCTGACCATGAGGCCGCGGGTGTAGGCGATATCATCGGCCATGATGATCCCGTCGATGCCCCGGCCGATGAGGCTGTCGATGAGCGCCCCGTTCAGCTTTTCCACCTTTTCGATGAGATCCCGGCAGGAGCGGGAGGAGCTGCGGGAGAGCATCATCAAAAATTCGGTATAGCCCTGAGTGCGCGTCCCCCAGCCGAAAGCGCCGTCGAGGAGGGCGAAGGTAAACAGGGGGGTCTCCAAAACCCACCTCTCCAGATCGGGCAGGGGGGCTTCCAGCCTCCCGGGGATCTCCGGACCGCCGGGGTACGCCGGGGCCAGGGTGACCAGATCCAGCCCCAGCTCTTCGATAAAGGCGGCTCTCTCTTCAAATCCGACGGAGCCGCTGTTGAGATGACGGCGGATGAGCTGGTCATCGATGACCAGCTCCCCCCGGGGGATCCGATCAAGAGGTTGGCGGCTGATCGCCGCTTTGACCCGTTCTTGGGAGTTCAACATGGCAAGGCACCTCGCTTGTGAGCAGTTGTGTGATCAGTTGGGCCGATGAACAGGGCCGCCGCACCGGACCGGGCCCGCCCGGGGAGCCGGGGGAGCCTCCCGGCGCAGCAACGGAGATTCCTTTCCTGGAAGATCGTACAACATCCTCTTTCTTTTGACAACCGGTCCGCAACCGGAGCCGCCCGGAAGACAAACAGGAGCGCCCTTTTCCGGCTCTCCCGGCCCCTGCCCCGCCGCCGGGGTAAACGCTCCTTTCGTCCTGAAGGGTCCTTCCGGCAGAAGGCGGCTCCCCTTGGCCGGGGGAGCCGCCTTATTTCGGGCAGCGTTCTCGTTTTTAGTTTTTTATGAGCCGGAGCGGCCCCTCAGCCGGCCTGGTCCCCGGTATAGCCCCCCGCCTTCTTGAGCCTGGCGATCTCCTGATTCTCCAGCTCCTTGTAGGCGATCTTCCCGACTCTGGTTTTGGGCAGCTCGTCGTAGAAGGCGATCTCCCGGGGGCAGCTCCACTTGATCAGATCCCGGCGGCAGTGCTCGATGAGCTCCTGTTCCATCTCCGGACCGCGGCGGGCTTCATCCTTGAGCACGACGAAGGCCTTGACTCTTTCCACCTGCACCTCGTCGGGGACGCCGATGACACAGGCCTCCGCTACTGCGGGGTGTTTGTAGAGCTGCTCCTCGACCTGGGTGGGGTAGACATTCATCCCCGATGACTTGATCATGCGCTTCTCGCGCAGCTTGAAATAGAAAAAACCGTCCTGATCCATGGTCCCGATATCGCCGGTGTGCAGCCAGGTTTTGCCGTCGTCGTGGCGTTTGAGCACGTTGGCGGTCTCCTCGGGCTGGTCGAGATAGCCCAGCATCACCGCCGGACCGTGAACGCAGATCTCGCCCTCCTCCCCGATCTCCGCCTCCGCGGTGCTTCCCCGCTTGACGATCTTGGCCAGCATATTGGGGAAGGGGATGCCGATGCTGCCCTCCCTATATTCCCCCAGGGGCAGCGCCATGATCGCCGTCACCGCCTCGGTGAGCCCGTATCCCTCGAGCAGCTTGGTCTGCCCCCCCTGGCGCCGGACGATCTCTTCAAAGCGCTCCTTGACCGTCCGCGGCAGGGTATCGGCGCCGCTGAAACAGGCATTGAGGCAGCTGAGATCGGCCCGGTTAAACTTTTCGTTCCTGTTCAGCGCCTCGAAGAGGGTGGGCACACCGATAATATAGTTGGGCTTCTTTTTGATCAGATCCGCCGCCATATCGGCCTCAAAGAGCGGCACCAGGATGCTCTTGCCCCCGTTCATCAGCGCGGCGTTGACGCAGACCCCCAGGCCGAACCCGTGAAATATGGGGAGCATCGCCAGGATGTCGGCGAGATCGTCGTCCATGCCGACCCACTCGGCGCACATCATCCCCTGACTGACAAAGTTGTAGTTGGAGAGCATGATCCCTTTGGGAGTCCCGGTGGTCCCGCCGCTGTAGAGGATCGCCGCCAGATCATCGGGGCCGGCCCGGCCCCGGGGCGCCCGGGGATAGCGGCGGCGCATAACTGCGTCTTTCCACAGTTTCACCGCAGCGCCAGTGGGAATTCGGGGGATCTTTCGCCCTTTCGCCAGCCAGTAGAGGAGTTGCTTCAGCGGCGGCAGGTAATCCTGGATTCTGGCGATGAGCAGAAGCTCCAGAGCGGTTTTGTCGGCAGCCTTCTTGAAGGTGTCGTAGAAAAGATCCATCGTCAGAGCGAAGCGGCTGCGGCTCACCTTCAGGTAAAATTCGATCTCGCTCTCCGTGGACAGCGGATGGATCATGCTGGCCACGGCGCCCAGCTTGTTCAGGGCGTAGAAGCAGATGATCCCGGGGGGCGAAGTAGGCGCGGAGATGGTCATCCGGTCCCCTTCACGCAGCCCCAGCGCCGTGAGGGCATCGGCACAGCGGTCGATCTGCTCGATGAATTGACTGTACGTAGCGGTGTAATCCATAAAATCATAGGCGATCCGCCGGGGATATCGTTCCGCCGCCCGGAGCAGGGTCTCATACATGGTGCACCGGGGAAAATCCACTTCGTGGGGCACCTGCCCATAGTATTTAAGCCATGGTTTCTCTGCTGAGATCATCCATCGTCACCTCCGGCAGGGCCAGATATTTTTTTAATTTGGGAATCCCCCACCCAACCAAAATCATAGCAATATTCTGTCTTGGGTGTCAACCGCAAATATTGTCGAAAATCGCTTTGCTGATCACGGGAGGGGGAGATCCGGCCGGTTGCCGCCGGCTAGCACAAAAGATCCCCTTTGCGCCAGAGGGCGATAAAAAAGCCGTCGAGGCGGTGCCGGTGCGGGTGCAGAAAGAGCCTTCCCGGCTCTGCCGGGTCTCTTTCCAGCCCGTGGAGCAGAGGCGCGGGAAACGGTTCCGGGACCAAGGAGGGGTGGGCCGCCTCAAAGGTGTCGGCCACCGCCGTGGTCTCCTCGGGCTCGGTGGTGCAGACGCTGTAGAGCAGCCGGCCGCCGGGGCGGAGCAGGGTAGCGGCTCTCTCGAGGAGGGAGAGCTGGAGGCGGGCCAGCCGCTGCAGATCCTCGGGGCGGCGGCGCCACTTCAGCTCGGGGAGCCGCCGGATCACGCCGAGGCCGCTGCAGGGTGCATCGACGAGGATGCGGTGCGGCGGCGGCAGCCCGGAGCCGTCAAAGCGGGTGCCGTCGGCGGCAATTGTTTTCACGGCCGTCAGCCCGAGACGCTTCGCCGCCCGCTCCACGAGGGCGAGGCGGTGCGGATGCCGGTCGACCGCCGTCACCCGGCCGCGGTCGCCCATCAGCTCGGCTAAGTGCGTGCTCTTGCCGCCGGGGGCGCTGCAGAGATCGACGATATGCTCGCCGGGCTGCGGCTGCAGCAGCGGCGCCACCAGGAGGGAGCTTTCCCCCTGTACCGTGAAGAGGCCCTCCCGGTAGCTCGCCAGCTCGGAGAGCGGGCCCCCCGGTTTTGCCAGCACCGCCCCGGGGAGGCGCGGGCTGAGCTCTGCGGGGACCCCCTCGGCCAGGAGCCTTTCAATGAGGAAGGCGGGCGAGGGGCAGCGCAGCCCGTTGGGCCGGAGCGCCAGGGGAGGGGGCAGATTGTTCGCCTCGCCGAGGAGAAGCGCCTCCGCCGGACCGAAGCGGCGGCTCCACCTCTCCACCAGCCAGCGGGGGTGGCTGGTGGAGAGAGCGAGGTGCTCCAGGGGCTCCCCCTGCGGCAGGGGCCGGGGCAGCTTCCCCGGTGTTTTCGCCAGACGGCGCAGCACCGCGTTGACCAGCCCGGCGACGCCGCGGTGTCCGTAACGGCGGGCCAGACGGACCGCCTCGTCGACGGCGGCATGAGGGGGAATCCTCTCCAGATAGAGCAGCTGATAGGCGCCCATCCGGAGCAGGTTTCTGATCCAGGGGGTCAGCTTTGCCAGGGGGTGCTTTAAAAACAGCCCTACAGACCAGTCGAGGGTGTTGAGGCGGCGGATCGTCCCGGTGGCCAGCTCCCGGGCAAGAGCCCTTTCCGGCGGCGGCAGCGCTTTTAGCAAAGGGGGCAGCGCCAGATTGAGATAAGCGCCGTCCCGCTCCACGCGGTGGAGCGCCTGCAGGGCCGCTTCGCGCCCGCATTCCGGATGATTAGGCTTAGACAAGGTTCATTCTCCCAGCTTCAGCTCCCCGGAGGCGCAGTAACCGTGGTAGAACTCGGCGGCGGAGAGGCGCTGCTTCCCCGCCGGCTGCAGCTCGAGGAGCTCGAGGAAGGCACCGTCTCCGGCGGCGGCGAAGATGCGGCCGTGAGCGGCCGTGAGAAGGAAGCCCGGAGCAGCTCCGGCGGGGAGCACGATTCCGGCGGCGCTCTCTCCGGGAGCAACCGGCGGCGCTGTCCGCCAGATCTTCAGCCTGCTTCCCCGGCAGGTGGTATAGGCACCCGGACGCGGGTTCAACCCCCGGATCCGGTTGTACAGGGTCAGGGCGCCGGCAGACCAGCACAGCTGCTCTTCCTCCCGGCGGAGCGGCGGGGCGTAGGTGGCCCGCGCATGCTCCTGCGGGATGCGGCGGGCCTCTCCCGAGGCGATCAAGGCGACGGCCTTTTCCAGGAGGTGCGCCCCGGCGGCGGCGAGCCTCCCGGCAAGCTCTCCGGCGGTATCTGCAAGGTGCACCGGCTGGGGCTCCTGCAAAATGATCCCGCCCGCGTCGAGCTCAGCGGCGAGCTCGATCACCGTCACCCCCGTCCGGGAGACCCCGTCGATGACGGCGCGCTCGATGGGAGCGGCGCCGCGGTATTCCGGCAAAAGCGAAGGATGGAGATTGATCGCCCCCAGCGGGGGCAGCTCGAGGAGCGCCGCCGGCAGGATCCGGCCGTAGGCCACCAGAACGATCAGATCGGGGGCGAGCTGCCGCACCTCTTGAAGGAAAGACTCCCCCTGTAGCGCCGCCGGCTGGAGCACCAAAATCCCCCGCTCCCGGGCCCACCGCTTCACCGGCGGGGGCTGCGGCTCACGCTTCCGCCCCCGGGGGCGGTCCGGCTGCGTCACCACGGCGGCGAGCAAATGTTCGCTGCGAAAGAGCCGCTCCAGGGAGGGCAGCGCAAAAGCGGGGGTCCCCATGAAGAGAAGTCTCAGCCGCTTCATACCGGCTCCTCCTCCGGGGGTTCCTCCCCCGGGGACTCCTCCGCGGGATCGAAGAAGCGGACGGCCCGGTCGATGAAAAGGGTCCCCTCCAGGTGATCGATCTCGTGCTGCAGGATCCGGGCCAAAAAGCCCTCCGCCTCGATGCGGACGGCCTTTCCGCCGGGATCGAGCGCCTCGACGACGACGCGGGTGGCCCGGGGGACCTCTCCGTAGACACCCGGCACGCTCAGGCACCCCTCGGGGCCCTCCTGTGAGCCCTCCATCTCGATGATTTGCGGGTTGATCAGCTTCATCAGGCGGTCCTCCCCGGGATCGACGACGATGAGCCGCCGGGTGATCCCGATCTGCGGCGCGGCAAGGCCGACGCCCTTGTATTCGTACATCGTTTCAGCCATATCCTCGAGGAGGTGGAGCACCGCCTCGCTGATCTTTTTCACCGGAGCGGCTTTGCTGCGCAGGGCCGGATGGCTGCCCGTTACAATTTTTCTGATGGCCACAGGAACACCTCCTCAGCCATTATAGCACCATCTGGGGATTGAAATCCACCGTCAGCCGCACCGGGGCGGAGAGCTTTTCCAGGCGGAATGAGTGCATCACCTTGCGCAGCCGCGGCGCGGCGGCGGCGAGGCGCTCCCCCTTCAGGATCAGCTGAACCCGGTACACTGTTTTCAGGCGGTAGAGCGGAGCCTGGGCCGGCCCGAGGAGCTCGGCCTGCCCCCGGCACTCCTCCAGAGCGGTGCCGAGGATCCCCGCCGCCTCCCAGAGAACCGCCTCGTCGGGGCTGCTCAGAAGAAAGCGGACCAGATCGGAGAAGGGCGGGTAGAGCAGAGCCCGGCGCAGCTCCAGCTCGGCCCGGTAGAAAGAGCGGTAATCGTGCTCCGCCGCCGTCTGGATGCTGTAGTGGCCGGGGTGATAGGTCTGCACGATCACCTCGCCGCCGCCGCGGCCCCGCCCGGAGCGCCCGGCAACCTGGGTGAGCAGCTGAAAGGTGCGCTCGGCGGCCCGAAAATCGGGCAGGTTCAAAATAGTGTCCGCTGTGACCACCCCGACCAGGGTCACCCGGGGAAAATCGAAACCCTTGGCGATCATCTGCGTCCCGATGAGGATGTCGGCCCGGCCCTCCCGGAAGCGCCGGTAGAGGCGCTGGTGCGAGCCCCGCGTGGCGGTGGTGTCGCTGTCCATGCGCACCAGGGAGGCCTGCGGAAATATCTTGCGCACCTCCTCCTCGACGCGCTGGGTGCCGGCGGCAAAGTGGCGGATCTTGATCCCTTTGCATTCAGGGCAGCTCCGCGGCACCGGGGCCTCGTGAGAGCAGTAGTGGCAGAGCATCCGTCCCCGGTCCAGATGCAGGGTCATGGAGACGGCGCAGTGGGGACAGGAAACGACGTAGCCGCATTCGCGGCAGAGGATAAAGCCGGCGAAGCCGCGGCGGTTCAGGAACAGCAGCGCCTGTTCCCGGCGCTCGAGAACCCCTTCGAGGCCGGCCAGAAGGGGGCGGCTGAAGATGTGGCGGTGACCCTGGCGCATCTCCTCGCGCATATCGACGATCTGCACCTGCGGCAGATCCGCGGGGGTGACCCGGGCGCTCATCTCCAGCAGCGCCGAGCCGCCCTGCTCCGCCTCGTAGTAGCTCTCCAGGGACGGAGTGGCGCTGCCCAAAAGCAGCAGGGCGCGGTGGTAGCGCCCCCGCCACCAGGCCACCTCCCGGGCGTGGTAGCGCGGCGCCTCCTCCTGCTTGTAGCTCGTTTCATGCTCCTCATCGATGACGATGAGGCCGATCTTCTGCAGGGGGGCAAAAACTGCGGAGCGCGCCCCCAGCACGATGGGCGCCGACCCCAGACGGATCCGCCGCCACTGCTCCGTCCGCTCCCGAACGGTGAGGCGGCTGTGCAGCACGGCCACCTTTCCGGGAAAGCGCCGGGAAAAAAGTTCGATCATCTGCGGTGTCAGCGAGATCTCGGGCAGAAGCACCAGCGCTCCCCGGCCCCCCTCGAGGGTGCGGGCGATGGCCTGCAGGTAGATCTCCGTCTTGCCGCTGGCGGTGACCCCGTGCAGCAGCATCTTCTCCGGGCGGCGGCGGTCGAGGGCGGCGCAGATCGCTTTGAAGACGCGCCGCTGCTCCTCCTTCAGCGGCAGCGGCGCCTCCGCTTCACCGGTGAAACATTCCTCCAGAGGCGGTCCCGCCGCTGCGGCCGTTGCGGCAACCTCCTCCAGGAGACCTTTCTGCAACAGGGCCCGGACGATCTCCCGGCGCACGCCCAGGCGGGCCAGCTCCCGCCCCGGCAGCGGCCCGCGGGAGCAAATCAGCTCCAGGGCCCGGCGCTGCGCCGGCGCCCGCGTCAGCTCCGCCGCCGCCGCCGCCGGGGTCGGCGCCAGGAGCAGGGGCGTCAGGGGGCGGTTGCGGCGAAAGGGAGCGGGCAGCAAAGCGTGGAGCGCCTCGATTTTGCGGCAGTAGTAGCGGTGCGCCATCCAGTGGAGCAGGGCCAGCTGCTCCCTCTGCAGCAGCGGCTCGCTCCCCTCCACGGCGATAATCTCGCGCACCTCTTCCACCGAGGGCTCCGCCAGGGTGCGCAGCAGGTACCCGCGGTACTCCTTGCGACCAAAGGGAACGCGCACCGCCGCCCCGGCGACGGCCTTGCCCCGGAGGTGCTCCGGGATGCGGTAGTCAAAGGGACGGTCGACGGCGTCGCTGACCAGCTCGATGAGGATCTCGGCGTACTCAGCCATCTTCGGTTAACAAAGGCCTAATCTTTTGATAAAATGAAACCATCGGCCTGTACGGCCATAACTGATGAAAGGTTGATGCCAGTGTTCTCCCTCCTAATGCCGGTTAAAGATCTCCTCAAACAGAACCGAAACTGGCTGATCATGGCCGCGGCAATCTTTGCCGCCGGCTCTTTTTTCGCGTATTTGAGCCCTGCTTTCCAGGCCAACCCGCTCACGGGGCTCGATGGACAGTTTGAGGAACTGGAGCAGCTCTTCGCCATTTTCCTGGCCAACCCGCCGCTGATCACAGCGCTGCTGGTCTTTCTAAATAATTTCGTGGCCATGGTCCAGATGCTCTTTTTGGGGGTGCTCGCCGGGCTTTCACCTCTGGCGACCCTTTTTCTAAACGGCTATCTTTTGGGCGCCGTGGCGGCCCTGTTCAAAGCCGAAGGGAGCCCGGTTTTGCTGATGCTCGTTGCCGGAATCCTGCCGCACGGCCTCTTCGAGCTCTCCGCCCTCTTTCTCTGCGGCGCTTTCGGGCTGAAGCTCGGCTACCACTGCCTCGCCGCCCCCCTGCCGGAGATGACGCGCCGCCAGAGCTTCAGACATATCTGGAAAGAGATTGTCTCGCTGATCCCCCTCATCGTCACCCTGCTCCTGGCCGCGGCAATTATCGAGATCTTCGTGACGGCGCCGATCGTGGCCAGGCTGGGTTAGGGGCGGCCGCTTCAGCGGTCTGGGCCGGTTCGGCCGCCTCAGGGACGGGCCGGCACAAGCGGCCGGACCCGGTCGAGGATGCGGTGCGCCAGAAGCTCCTTCGACATCAGCGGCAGCTCTTCGGCGCCTCCCGCGCGGTTGAAGATGCAGACCTGGTTGGTCAAAGAGCCAAAACCGGCACCGGGAACGGTAAGATCGTTCAGCACGATGAGATCCAAATTTTTGCGGCGCAGCTTCTCCCGGGCGTACTCGGCGGCCTTCTCCGTCTCCATGGCGAAGCCGACGAGGATCTGCTTCTCCTTGCAGCGGCCCAGCTCCTCCAGGATATCCGGATTTTGCTGCAGTGTCAGAGCTCTCCCGTCTCCCTTTTTGATCTTCTGCTCCGCCGTCTCCGCCGGACAGTAGTCGGAGACCGCCGCCGCCTTGATCACCAGATCTGTTGCCCCGAAGCGCTCAAGCACCGCCCCGTGCATCTGCCTGGCCGTCTCGACGGGGACAAACTCGACCCCCGCGGGGCGGGGCAGCGCCGTGGGACCGCTGACCAGGATCACCTTGGCGCCCCGCTCGGCCAGAGCGGCGGCGATGGCGTAGCCCATCCGGCCGGTGGAGCGGTTGCTGATAAAGCGGACCGGATCGAGAGGCTCCCGCGTCGGTCCGGCGGTGACGAGAGCGCGCAGTCCCCGGAAATCTTTCTCCCGGAGAGAGCTGCTCACAAAAGCGGCAATCTGTGACAGCTCGGGCAGCCGCCCCTTGCCGCAGATCCCGCAGGCCAGATCGCCTGTGTCCGGCTCCATGACGAGGCAGCCGTGCTCGCGCAGGCGGCTCAGGTTCTCCTGCACCGCCGGGTGCAGGTACATCTGCTCGTTCATCGAGGGAACCACGACGACGGGACAGCGGGCCGCCAGATAGATCGTGGTCAACAGGTTGTCCGCGATCCCCCTGGCGAGCTTGCCGATGGTGTTGGCGGTAGCCGGGGCGATGACAAAGACCCGGGCGGCGGAGGCCAGATCGATATGGCGCACTTTCTCCCCGTCGGAAACCCAGAATTGATCGACGAGGGCCGGGCGGCCGGTGAGCGTCTGAAAAGTAAGGGGGGTAACAAACTGAGCGGCCCCGGGGGTCATCACCACCTGGACCTCGTTTCCCTCGCGCATAAAGAGTCTGACCAGCTCAGCCGTCTTGTATGCGGCAATCCCTCCGGTAACCCCTACCAGGTACATCCGGGCGGCCTCCTTTAACTGTTTTCACTGCTGTGAACGCTCTGCGGCGACAGCTCGATCTCGATCTTCCCTTCATTGATCTCATGAAGACCGACGGTAACCTCTTTGCGCGAGCCGCAGTCTACTATCTGGGTGGCTCCGCTGCGCAGCTGGCGGCCGCGCTTTGCCGCGGCGATGACCAGAGTGTATTTGCTGTCGACCCGCTCCAGCAGCCCATCGATTGAGGGGTGGATCATCTCTCTTCACCTCCCGAAGCCGGCGGCCTGGCGCCGCGGCTGATGCGACATTTTTCCGCCTCGATAATGGCGTCGATAGAGGCGGCGGCATCTTCTACCCGTCCGTTCACCACAAGGTAGTCGTACAGGTGGTAGGCGGCCAGCTCCTGCTGCGCCGCCTTCAGGCGTCGGCGAATGCGGACGGCATCTTCGGTGCCCCGTCCGCTGATCCGCTCTTTGAGCGCCTCCATCGAGGGGGGCGCCAAAAATATCAGGACAGCCTCCTTCAACCGGCGCCGGATCTGCAGAGCGCCCTGAACATCTATCTCCAGCAGAAGGTCGGTCCCCCGGGCGAGGTTCTCCCCGACAGCCTGTTTGAGGGTCCCGTAATAGTGGCCGTAGACCACGGCCCATTCGAGGAAGGCATCGCCGGAGATGAGTTTCTGGAAGCGGGAGGGCGTCGTGAATTCATAGTGGCGACCGCAGGTCTCCTCCGGCCGGGGCTGCCGGGTAGTCAGCGATACGGAGAGCTGCAAAGACGGCCGCAGCGCCAGCAGTTGGCGGCAAACGGTACCCTTGCCCACCCCTGAAGGGCCTGAAAGAACCACCAGCAGTCCCGCAGCCATCGGCTCATCCCCCTGGAAAATGATCTCTACTTGCCCTCTTCGCCGGAACCGGTGCTGCTCACCTGAAGACGATGGCGAACCGTCTCCGGCTGAACCGCCGAGAGGATGATGTGCCCGCTGTCGGCAATGATCACCGCCCGGGTCCGGCGTCCGTAGGTTGCGTCGATGAGAATGCCCCGCTCCCTCGCCTCGCTGATAAGCCTTTTGATCGGCGCCGATTCGGGGCTGACGATGGCGATGATCCTCCCCGCGGCGACTATGTTGCCAAACCCGATATTGATCAATCTGGTTGACACCCGCTCCACCCCTTTGCCGGTATTCTTTATTCGATGTTCTGAATCTGTTCCCGCATCTTCTCCAGCTCGGTCTTTATCTCCACCACCAGGGCGGTCAGCCGGTAATCCTGGGCCTTGGCCCCGACGGTATTAATTTCGCGAAAGATCTCCTGGGCGATAAAATCGAGACGGCGGCCGACGGGTCCTTTGTTCTGCTGCAGCGCCCCGCCGAAGGCCTTCAGGTGACTCTTCAGGCGGATGATCTCTTCGTGAACCGCCGCTTTTTCGACGATGACGGCACATTCGGTGATCAGCCTGCTCTCATCGAAGTTATCCGCCAGCGCCTCCTGCATCCTGCTCTCCAGGCGGGCCCGCTGCTCCTCGAGCACCACGGGCGTGAGCGCGTCAAGCTCTTCGACGAGCCCCGCCAGGGCGGTCAGCCGCTCCTGCAGATCCCGGGCCAGATTGGCCCCCTCCTCCCGGCGCCGACTGATGAGCCCCTCCAGCGCCACCTGCAGCGCCTCCTGCAGGTGGTCCCAGAGCAGCGCCTCCTCGGCCATCGCTTCGGGGAGCTCCAGCACCCCGGGCAGCTGACTCAGCTCGAATACGCCGATATTCATGGGCAGATCGAGGCGCCCGGCCAGCTCTGTCAGGATCCGGTGGTACGCCCCGGCGAGCCGCTCATCCACAGCAGCACCCTCCTCACCGGCGGGAGAGCCGCGCATGATGATATTGATCTCGACGCGGCCGCGGCCGATCTCCTTCTGGAGCAGGCGCCGGATCCGGTCCTCCAGGGGATGAAACTCCCGGGGCAACCGGAAAAAGAAATCGGCGTAGCGATGATTCACCGAGCGCAGTTCGACGGTGGCGCTGAAGGTCGGTCCAATGCAGCTGCCTCGTCCGTAACCAGTCATACTTCTCAGCAAGATCCTCTGATCCCCTTTTCTGACGTAGTGAGCCTGTGCCCGGCGCTAGAGCAGCCATTTGAACCCGCAGGCGAGCCGGGCGGCACAGCTCCGGCTGCCGTTCCTTTATTTTAACACCTTGTCTCCGGCAACTCAAGAAACTTTAAGGATAATCCTGGAGCGCGGCGGCGGCCCTCCGGGCAAGCCCCCGCACAATCTTTTTTAATTATCCGTCTATTGTCTATTGACAGAATATTTTAAGGGAGCTATAATATCTTTATTAGTAAAGATGGCTTGCTCGTGATGATAACATCTGTTGGACCGAACATCTCCAGCCCTCTTTGCAGGCAACTACCGCTGCAAAATGATGCTCTACCGTCAGGATTACTCATCTTAGATACTTTCTGTAGTGATCGCGGCACCCAGGACACTCTAGTCCCAACAATCAATTGATCGAAAAAAATGACCAGCTGCAGCGCTTTTTAATGAGAAGCGAGTGAATAACAGGGATGAATCAGGCATATTGTTCAGGGCAAGCCCAATCCAAAAAGATGGGTGGTTCAATATGCCTACATCTGATCTGCCATGGTCGGAGGAGTACAAGGTCCACGGAGTCCCCCCCACTTTTGAGCCGTATCCCCGGGTTCCCAGCCACCATTTTCTCGATGAAGCCGCCAGAGGTCACCGGCGGATGGGCTTAGTGCAGATGGGTTGTTACGTCAGGTATCCCCGGCTGAAGGAGATGGCCGACAGCGCCGCCTACGCCCTTCAGAAGATGGGCGTGAAAAAAGGCGACCGCGTCGCCACCATCCTGCCCACCTCCATTCAGTTTTTCCTCGCCGACCACGCCATCTCCAAAGCGGGGGCGGCACACGTCCCCTGCAGTTTTCTGGAACCGCCGGAGATCTTGCTGCACAAATTTCAGGAGGCCGGGCCGCTGGTGGTGATCACCCTTGACCAGCATCTGGAGATGGTCCAGAAACTGCAAAAAAACGCCTCCTTCAAGGAGATCATTGTCACGAACCTGCAAGATTTTTCCCGGCGCCCTCCCCGGAGCAAGAAAGATCCGGGAAAGGGTGTTCACCGGTTTATGGAGCTCATCTCGGAGAAAAAGAAGCCGCTGCGGGTTAATTTTAATCCGGACAACGATATCGAAACTCTCCTCTTTACCGGCGGGACGACGGGGCTGCCCAAAGGATGCATGCTCTCCCACGGCAATATTGTCGCCAACAGCATCCAGAACAGCTTCGCCATGGGGATAATCTCCCAGACGCTCATCGGCAACAGCTCCGTCCTGCTGGGGGTGCCCTTCTTCCACAGTTACGGCCACTGCCTCATGCATACGATGACCCTGATGGGCTTTACCCAGCTGCTCGTTCCCGACGCCCGCGATATCGAGAGCATGGTGCAGATGATCCGGGAGCACCGCCCGGTTTTACATGTGGGCGTCCCCACGCAGTTCATGAAGATGGTCGAGGGGAAGATCGACAAGATCGGGCTGTTCGGGCTGTCGGGCTCGGCGGCGCTGCCTCCGGAAACGCAGAAACAGTTCGAGGAAAAAGAGGCCGGAGTGATCATGGAGGGTTACGGCCTTTCGGAGATGTCTCCGGTAACCCATTTCAACGCCTCGGTGATGATCAGGATCTTCGGGGGCCGCCGGATTCTTTCCCTGATCAGCTGGCTGCTGCGCCTGCCGGGGATCTTGACAATTGTCCAGCGGCTCATCCGCATCGTCGGCTACAAGTTTGTCGGAAGGGTTTTTTCTTGGATGGTCCTGGTGCTGACGAAGCTGTCCGGCCGGATTTCCGGGCTCAGCAAAGAGGAGAAGCAGGCCGCCATCGGCATTCCTTTTCCCGATACCGCCGTCAAGGTCGTCGATCTGGAGACGGGCCGGGAGCTGAGCTACCGGGAGATGATCGAGGAGGGGAAAACAGGGGAGATGATGTTGAAAGGGCCGCAGCGCATGCTGGGCTACTGGCCGGTCAAGGGGACGGGCTACGACAAAGAGGGCTTTATCCACAGCGGCGATGTGGTCACCCTCAACGAAGAGGGTTACTTCCGCATTGTCGACCGGACCAAGGATATGATCAACGTCTCCGGCTACAAGGTCTACTCCCGGGAGCTGGACGATATCCTCTACGGGCATCCCGCTGTGGCTCTTGCAGCGGCGGTGGGCGTGCCTGATCCGGTCAAACCCGGCAGCGAAACGGTCAAGGTTTTCATCCAGCTGAAGAAGAACTATCAGGGCGAGATCGCCGAGCCGGAGATTAGGCAGTATCTCAAGGCCAAGGTGGCCAAATACGCCATGCCGAAGCAGATCGAGTTTCTGGAGGAGATGCCGCTGACAGAGATACAGAAAGTCAACAAGAAGTTCCTCCGAGAGCAGGAGCTGAAGCAAGCAGCTCACCAGTAAGGTAAACTGTAAAGGAGGGGAGGCCATTTAGCAGATAACGCGTACGTCCCAGCAGGTAATTTTTAAAAATTTCAAGGAGGTTTCAAATGAACGCCGAACAATTGAAAGATGCCCTGGATGCATCACTGGGAATGTCAGCCGATGAGCTGAAGGAGACCCTGCCGATGATTCTCGATGGGGTCAAGGAAGCGGGACTGGAAAATTTACTGGAACAGGTTCCCGACGCTGTCCCGAAATTGATCCAGAAAATGAACGAACTCGACATCAAGACATTCATCGAGGATAGTCCGGATCTCTCTAACAAATTCATGGAGATTCTCTGGGACAGTGTCAGCATACTGATCGAACAAAACCCCGAAGCCAAAGCCCAGATCGAGAAAGCCGGAGATGTCAGAGCCAATTTTGTGGCTACAGATACACCGATGGAGAGCAACCTGGTCATCGCTGATGGAAAGCTGAAGGGCGGTGCCGGGCTGCTGGACAAGTCCGACATCAGCCTGTCCGGCCCGGTAGACGCGATGCTCGGTCTGCTGACCGGTTCGCTCCATCCCATCTCCGCGTTTATGGCGGGGAAATACAAAATTGACGGGGATATGGTGCTGGGGATGAAGCTGGCCCCGATCATGTCCAGCGTCTCCAAGATGTTCGTCGGCGAATAACCCCGCCGCCAGTAATGACACCTGAGTTGTAACATAAAAAAACTTACGCGTCCAAGGCAGGTGATGGCCAGTTTTTCCTGGCCATCACCTGGCGTGCTTGTGGAGGAATCCCGGGGCCCAGCGCCGCCGGGATTCGTTTTTCAGGGGGCGCCGGTGGGATCGTCGGCCCTTTTTTGTCGGGACAGCCGTTTCAGCCTTCCCGGCAGCGCCAGCACCCCGTCGACAAGGGTGGGCAGGAGAGAAGCGGCACAGATCACCGCCCATTCGCCCGCCGTGAGCACGGCCGTGCCAAAAAAGATGCTTAAAAAGGGATGGTAGATCACTACCATCATCAGCAGGACAGAAGAGAGCACTGCGCCGTCCAGGAACAGATTGCGGCGGCGGCTTTGCGGGGCGCCCTCCTCGCTGCGGCAGTCGTAGACATAGATTAGCTGACAGGTGATCAGCGCGGCGAAGGCGATGGTGCGGGCCTTGATCACCGGCTCTCCCGCCGCCAGGGCCAGGCTGAAAAGCGCGATGGTCACCGCCCCGATGAGGCCCCCCCGCAGGAGCAGCTTCCCCCAGAGCCCCCTGCTGAAGAGCCCCTCGCCGCGGCGGCGCGGCGGTTGCTCCATCAGCTCCTCCGCCGGGGGATCCGCACTCAGAGCCAGCGCCGGCAGGCCGTCGGTGACCAGGTTGATCCACAGGATCTGGATCGGCCGCAGGGGCAGCGGCAGCCCGCAGAGCACCGCCAGGATCATGGTGAGCACCTCCCCGGTGTTGCAGCCGAGCATGAAGCGGATGAATTTGCGGATATTGCTGTAGATGGTCCGCCCCTCCTCCACCGCGGCGACGATGGTGCTGAAATTATCATCGGCCAAAACCAGTGAAGCCGCTTCGCGGGTAACGTCGGTTCCGGTGCGTCCCATGGCGATGCCGATATCGGATTCCTTCACCGCCGGGGCGTCGTTGATCCCGTCGCCGGTCATCGCCACCACCTCGCCGCGCCTCTTCAGGGCGCGGACGATCCGCAGCTTATGGAACGGGCTCACCCGGGCGAAAACCTGCACCCGGCCGATCTCCTTCTGCAGGCGGCGGTCGTCGAGGGAGTTGAGCTCGGCGCCGGTGAGAACTTTACCCCCGGGCCTCAAGATCTCCAGGCGGCGGGCGATAGCCTCGGCAGTAGAGCGATGATCGCCGGTGATCATGACTACCTTGATCCCGGCGCGGCGACAGAGGCGGATCGCCGGCAGCGCTTCCGGACGGGGCGGATCTTCAAGACCGAAAAGGCCGGCCCAGATGAGCTCTTTCTCCACCGCCTCCGCTTCCTCCCGGTCGGCGTCGCCCCGCCCGGAGGAGCGCTCCGGAAGTTCGCGGTAGGCTACCGCCAGGGGGCGCAGGGCCAGCCCGGCCATGATCTCGAGCTGGGCGAGCAGCTCCCGGCGCTTCGCCGCAGTGAGGGCGATGGGCCCTTTTTTCTCGGAGTGATAGTAAAGGCAGCGCTCCAGAACAATCTCCGGAGCACCTTTTAAGAGCAGCTGCCGCCGGTGGCGGCCGCGGCCCTGCAAAATGACGCTCATCATCTTCCTCTCGGAAGAGAAAGGGTACTCCTGCTCCCGGGGCTTCGCCCCGGGCGCGAACCCCGCTGCAGCAGCGGCCTGCAGCAGCGCCGCCTCCGTGGGATCGCCCCGGAAGGTTGACCCGTCGCGGTAAGCGTTGTTGCACTGAGCAGCGATGAATAGTGAAAGATGAAGGGCACCTTCCCGGGGGGGCGAAGAGCGCGGCGCAGCACCAGTGGCTCCTTTTTTTTGCTGAAAGCGCCCCTCGGAGAACTGATAGAGGGAGTCGCCGGCGAAGATCCGGTTTACGCTCATCTTGTTTTCCGTCAGCGTGCCGGTCTTGTCGGAGCAGATCACCGTCGCCGAGCCGAGGGTTTCAACGGCGGGCAAACGCCGGACGATGGCGCGACGGCGGATCATCCGCTGCACCCCCAGGGCCAGGGAGATGGTGACAATGGCGGGCAGCCCTTCGGGGATCGCGGCCACCGCCAGGCTGATCCCGGCCATGAGCATGGCGTAGGGGGGTTCCCCCCGGATCATCCCGAACACGGTCATCGCCGCACAGACCCCCAGACAGGCCCACACCAGAACCTGACCCAGCCTGCCCAGGCGGGCCTGCAGGGGGGTCACGCTGCGCTCCGCCTCTTTGATCAGGTGGGCAATGCGGCCGATCTCCGTCTCCATCCCCGTAGCCACGGCGAGCCCCCGCCCCCGCCCGGCGAGCACTTCCGTTCCGCTGAAAGCCATATTGTCGGCGTCCCCCGGCGAAGCCGCCGGCGCGGTGAGGGGGGCGCTGCTTTTCAAAATGGCCGCCGATTCGCCGGTGAGCGGCGCTTCGTTGACAGTCAACCCCTGCGTCTCGAGCAACCGCAGATCGGCGCAGATGCGGTCCCCGGCCTGCAGATAGACCAGATCGCCCGGGACGACCCCCTCGGCGGCGACCTCTTTGACGGCTCCGTCGCGCCGTACCCGGGCCTTCGGTGCGGCAAGCTTCTTCAGCGCTTCCAGGGAGCGCTCCGCACGATACTCCTGGATCAAGCCGAGAACAGCGTTTAGCAGGACGATTATCAAAATAGTCAGCGCATCGGAGATCTCGCCCAGCAGCGCCGCGAGCAGGGTTGCTCCGAGGAGTACCAGCACCATGAAATCGCGGAATTGATTCAAAAAGAGCAGCGGCAGGGAGAGACGGGAGGGCGCCGCGAGGATATTCTTACCCCAACGGCGCCGCCTTTTTTCTGCTTCCTCCTCGCTCAACCCTGCGCCCGGAAGTGTTTCAAAATGGCGCAAAACCTCGTCCCCGTCCAAGGCAGTCCACCGGCTAAACATCGCTTTCCCCCCCGGCATCCTCTCACTGTTACATTGATATGAGTATGCCCGCGGCGCCGCGCTGATGACTGGCACAGCATCCCCAAAATGCACCACAGAATGAGCCACGGGGACGGATCTCCCGGCCCATTTCGCACCACAGAATGAGCCACAGGGACGGATCTCCTGGCCCATTTTCTATCGATGCACCACGGGAATGGTTCTCCGATGTAGTGAGAAGAAAGACACCCCAACAAAACGCCAGTGGTAAAATAGCTTAGAGCTTTTAACAAAAAGGTGGGACAAGAAGGTACGTCCC
>MTBK01031328.1_pt1 | contig 29126 bp, 22 predicted proteins | sample 1535981 | NCBI WGS metagenome assembly MTBK01 (sample SAMN06109225, study PRJNA356200) | anaerobic digester metagenome | isolation source: biogas reactors fed with pig manure or primary and secondary sludge | place: Spain | collected 2016-06-30
TTCTTTTTATGGAATTTCGAAAAGGAAGAAGCCTGGATAAACGACATGGCTCTTGATGGCTGGATGTTGTTTAAAATAAGGTATGTGTTTTACTATTTTGAGAAAGACACCCCCGGCGCCTGGGAATACAACCTGGAATTGAAAGAAAAAGATCCTTACGCCGGCAGCCGTGAAGGGTATTTAGATTTTCTTAAAGAATCGGGGGTAGAAGTAGCGGCTCGTAGCCGGTATTGGATATACCTGCGCAGCCGACGAGGAGAACATGTGATGGGCTCTGAGGAGCACGCTTTGCAGCAGCTGGTACGCACCCTGAAAGCACAAAGGTTTGCTCATAAACTACAATATTTCTTCACCCGGCTGCTCGCTTTTTCCATAGCCTGCATCTTATGCCTCAAACACTGGTACTTCTATCCTGTCTCTGATTTTTTGAGTGGGGTTTTCACAGGTGTCGGCTTTGCAAGTATTATATTTATGATATGTACGGCCGTTGTGGCAAAAGAAATGGACAGAAAAGTGAGAAGAGCCCTCAGAAACCTCCATGTTTCTGAGTAGCAAAGCACTGTGCGGCGTGAGTAGCACTGCCCGATCTGAATAAGACTGTTTTGTTTGAGTAGAACCGGTTTAGTCCAGCTTGAGGACGGCCATAAAGGCCGATTGCGGCACTTCTACGTTGCCAATCTGCCGCATACGGCGCTTCCCTTTTTTCTGCTTTTCCAGCAGTTTGCGTTTACGGCTTATGTCTCCTCCGTAGCATTTAGCGGTCACGTCTTTCCTTACAGCCTTTACCGTTTCTCGTGCAATGATCTTGGCACCAATAGCTGCCTGAATGGCAATTTCAAACTGTTGACGCGGAATCAATTCTTTCAACTTTTCACACATGCGTCTGCCAAACGTATAGGAGTGTGCTCTGTGGATAAGGCTAGAAAGGGCATCTACCTGTTCTCCGTTCAGAAGGATATCTAATTTGACCAAGTCTGCCTGTTCGTACCCGGTTATGTGGTAATCAAAAGAAGCATAACCGCGCGAAACGCTTTTAAGTTTATCATAGAAATCGAACACTATTTCTGAAAGAGGCATCTTAAAAGTAAGCTCTACCCGGTCTGAAGTCAGAAAGTGTTGGTTAAGCAATATACCACGTTTATCCAGACAAAGTTTCATTATAGGACCAAAATACTCCGATTTGGAAATAACCTGTGCCCTTATATAAGGTTCTTCTATACGGTCAATCAATGTTACTGCGGGCAGCCCGGAAGGGTTGTGCACTTCCGATTCTTCTCCCTGCGTTGTATATACTTTATAGGAAACGTTAGGAACGGTAGTGATTACATCACAATCAAATTCCCTAAACAACCTTTCCTGGACAATTTCCATATGGAGCAATCCCAAAAATCCGCAACGAAAACCAAAGCCCAGGGCCAGAGACGATTCCGGCTCATAAGTAAGCGAAGCATCGTTCAGCTGTAATTTTTCCAACGCCGCTCTCAGGTCTTCGTAGCCGTCTGTATCTACCGGGTACAGACCGGCAAAGACCATAGGTTTTACCTCTTCAAACCCTTCGATGGCTTTCTGGCAGGGACGTTCTACCGTAGTGATGGTATCTCCCACTTTCACCTCGGATACTGTTTTAATCCCGGATATGATGTACCCCACATCTCCCGTATGTACCTCCTGCCTTGGGATCATCTTGATTTTAAGAATCCCTACCTCGTCTGCATCGTACTCTTTCCCGGTATTAAAAAACTTAACTTTATCGCCTTGTTTAATAGACCCGTTCATAACCCTAAAGTAGCCGATAATGCCTCGGTACGAATTGTAAACAGAGTCGAAAATGAGGGCTTGCAACGGTGCATCGGGGTCTCCTTGCGGTGCCGGAATGCGCTCAATAATGGCATGGAGCAATTCTGAAACACCCTCTCCTGTACGGGCACTTATGTGCAGAATTTCCTCCTTCTCACACCCTAAAAGATCCATGATTTGGTCCTGAACCACATCTATCATAGCCGATTCCATGTCAATTTTATTCAGCACCGGTACTATTTCCAGGTTATGCGAAATGGCCAGGTATAAGTTAGATATGGTTTGGGCCTGAACTCCCTGTGTAGCATCCACTACCAACAGAGCACCTTCACAAGAAGCAATAGCCCTGGATACTTCATAGGAAAAATCTACGTGTCCCGGTGTGTCCAGCAGGTTCAGTATGTGTTTTTCTCCGTTATGTTCGTAATCCAATTGTATGGCATGGGATTTTATAGTAATCCCTTTTTCTTTCTCCAGGTCCATACTGTCCAGAACCCGGGCTTCCATGTCACGCTCATCTACCGTATGGGTTAGCTCCAACAAGCGGTCTGCCAAAGTACTCTTCCCGTGATCAATATGGGCAATAATGCAGAAATTTCTGATGTTCTTCATAGGTGGGACAAAGGTAAATATAATTTTTATCTTTGTGGGATAATCAAATTCAGACAGCATGGAGCAAAAGAATCCCCCCCTCTCAGACCTTACATCACAAATACGCCGAGACATCATACGGATGGTGACAGCTGCCAAAAGCGGACATCCCGGAGGCTCACTCAGTAGCACCGATTTTTTAACCTTACTTTTTGCAGAATTCCTGCAACAAAGTCCCGCCCAATGGAGGCGTGACGGTAAAAACACAGACATGTTTTTTCTTTCCATTGGCCATATCACGCCTTTGTATTACAGTTTGCTGGCCAGGATGGGTTATTTTCCTATAGAAGAATTAAGCACCTTCCGCAAGTTGGGATCCCGGTTACAGGGGCATCCCAGTATAGAAGAAGGACTTCCCGGAGTACACGTAGCCAGCGGATCGTTGGGGCAAGGCCTTTCCGTTGCCTGCGGAGCAGCCTTGGGAAAACGACTGGCGCAAGACCCTCACAAAGTGTACGTCTTGATTGGAGACGGTGAAAGTGAAGAAGGCCAAATATGGGAAGCCGCTTTGTTTGCTGCACACAACAAACTGGGAAACCTTACTGCCATAACAGACTGGAACAGGCAGCAAATTGACGGACCGGTGAATGACGTGGCCGGCCTGGGAGACCTGGTGGCCAAATGGGAGTCGTTTGGATGGACAGTCCGGGAATGTGACGGACACAATCCGGAAGCCATACGTGAAGCTTACAAAGCTTCGCTCCAGCCGCGAGACAAACCCATGATGATCCTAATGCATACGCACATGGGACAGGGCGTAGATTTTATGGCAGGAACACATGCATGGCACGGGAAAGCCCCGTCTGCAGAAGAAGAGTTACGGGCTTTGGAACAGCTGCCGGAAACGTTAGGGGATTTTTAATAAGAAAAGATGATGAAAAACATAGGAAATAAAGATACACGTTCCGGGTTTGGTGCCGGACTTTTTGAACTGGGCAGCAAAAACCCCGCTGTAGTGGCTTTATGTGCAGATTTGACCGGTTCTTTAAAAATGGAACAATTTGCAGCTCAATACCCTTATCGCTTTTTTCAATGCGGTATTGCCGAGGCCAACATGATGGGAGTGGCTGCCGGCCTGGCCATTACAGGATACATTCCCTTTGTGGGGACGTTTGCCGAGTTTGCTACGGGACGCGTATACGACCAATTAAGGCAATCGGTTTGCTACTCACACGCCAACGTTAAAATTGCTGCCTCGCATGCAGGCATCACGCTGGGAGAAGACGGAGCCACTCATCAAACCATGGAAGACATAGCTCTGACAAGAGCCCTCCCCCATATGGCTGTTGTTAACCCTTGCGATTACAACCAGACGCGTCTGGCAACGCTGGCAGCGGCAGCGTGGGAAGGACCTTTGTATTTGCGTTTTGGAAGGCCGTCCGTTCCCAATTTCACCCCGGCAGATGCCACGTTTACTATAGGAAAAGCTTGGATTGTGCATCCTGGAGAAGACGTCACACTGTTGGCTACAGGACACCTGGTTTGGGAAGCTTTAGAGGCCGTTCGCATTCTGGGCCAACAGGGCATTAGCGTAGAACTGATCAACATTCACACCATAACGCCTTTGGATAAAAAAGCCATCCTGGACTCGGCCCGGAAAACAGGGGCCGTAGTTACGGCAGAAGAACATTTGATAACAGGAGGACTTGGAGAAAAAACGGCTAGTCTGCTAGCAAGGCACTCCCCCGTTCCCATGCGAATGGTAGCTATGGAAGAAGGCTTTGGACAGAGCGGAAAACCGGCCGAATTAATGGACCATTACGGACTAAATGCCGCAGGTATTGTTGAGAAAGTACTGGAGTTAAAAAAGTAAACTCTTAACACAGGGTGATGTCAGACAAAGAATTACGGGAATTATGCGAAGAGGGGCTGTACAATCAGGCTTTTGAAGAGGTTGTACGGCAATACAGCCGGCGTTTGTACTGGCATATTCGCAAAATGGTCCTGTCGCATGACGATGCAGACGATGTGCTGCAAAACACCCTCATAAAAGCATGGACCGGACTGCCTTCTTTCCGATGGAAATCACAGTTGTTTACCTGGTTGTATCGCATTGCTACCAATGAAGTATTGACCTTTCTTAAGAAAAACAAGGCCTATACCAACCTGTCGGTTGAAGAACGCCTGGAAGCAGACACCTCTTATTTTTCCGGAGATCAAATACAGAAAGCTTTACAGGAAGCCATTCAACGTTTACCGTCAAAACAGCGTCTTGTATTTAACATGCGTTATTTTGACGAGATAAAGTACGAAGATATGTCACAAATTTTAGGGACCTCTGTAGGTGCTTTGAAGGCCTCTTACCATCATGCCTATACAAAAGTACAGAAAACACTGCGGGAGTTACTCCTTTAAACCTTTTGATTTTATATCTGTCTAACGATTGAATAATGAGCAACAAAACACTAAATAACCCGCACCTGAAAGAGAACCCGTTCACCGTTCCGGAGGGCTACTTTGAACAAGTAGAAGCCCGCTGGTCTTCGGCAGCTGTTCAGGAAAAAGCAACTGACAAGGAAAAAGGTCGGTCGTTTATGCGTTTGTTGTTGCCTCAACTGCAATTAGCAGCTGCTTTTGCACTTCTGTTTGGACTGGGCTATTTGTTGATGATAACCATTACCAAAGGCAAGACAGACACCTTGCAAACAGAAGAATTATCCATTCTTAGCGAGTGGCCTTACTGGGGTCTTGACCACCGTAAGGTATACGATTTGGTGTTGGAGGGTCTTCCGGAAGATGACGAATCCCATTTTTTATTAGATATGGATATAGAAGACCTTATGGACTATATGAACTATCCGGGATTTGACCCAGTACACCTTGATTTGAACTTAATCTACGATGTAAGACATTTACCATGAAGCGTTTACTATTACTCTGCTTTTTATATTTGTGCCCGCTTATTGTAAGTGCACAAAGTATAAAAATCCAGGTGCCGTCTATGGAAGCAACAGAAGAAACACAGGAACCACAAAAGTTTAATAAAGACAGGAAAGCTTACAGTGAAGCCCTGCAGGCACAAAAAGTAGCTTTCATTACACAAAAAGTAGGATTTACGGCAGAGGAAGCCGAGAAATTCTGGCCCTTGTATAACGAACTGGACGGAAAAATTAAAGCCGTAATGCACAAACGCGGACAAGCCAAAACAGAAATGTACCGAGCTTTAAATCCTAGAGGTTCATCGGAAGGACGTACCCTAGCCGGTGATCATCGCGATGCCGGCCTACGCTCCTTTGGCGAAGACCATTCCTCAAAGCCTGTGCCTTCCGTTGAAAATGCTTTAGAAAGGTTTATACAAACCTTTGAAGAAGAAAGTCGGGTACGGTTGGAATACCACCAAAAGTTTTTAAAAGTCCTTTCTGCCAAAAAAATAGCTGGATTTTACTTTGCAGAAGAACAGTTTAGCAATAAAATTTTCAGGGATTTTATTAACAAACAACTGGAGAAAAAAGACAAGTAAATTCAAGCCCAAAGGTAAAAATCCTTTATAAGCGCCATATATTGCGGGCTGTATTTACCCCTGCCTTTATCATACATCGGCAACGTCTCTATCCGGGGCGTTGTTTGTTTTTTTGTCAGCTCCAATAAAACGCGTGTAGGCTCTTCATCCGTAGTGCTCCAAAGGGTGCTGTTGTTACAGCTTAGGGCGCTGCCGGCAGTTACCCGTGTAATTCTTGACGGATAAAGGGGAACCGAACCTTTAAGGGCCATGGAAAGAAAACCAACTTCTCTATCTGCAGGCAAAATCAGCGCAAAAACTCCATCTTCTGTCAACTTGTGTACCGCCCCTTTGAGCAACTCTTCATGCGTTATGCTGCTGTCGTCGCTATGACGTGCTCTGGTACGCCGTGCATAAGAACTTAGTAATGCCCCGCGAAAATAAGGCGGATTGGTAATGATCAGATCATACGTATGGGGCAAAACAAAACTCCTAAAATCCCCTTCAAAAATGCAGATACGTTCCGGCCAGGGAGAAAGACTGACGTTTTCTCTTGCCTCCCGCACAGAAAGTTCGTCTATATCTATGGCATAGATACGGGCTTGCTGAAAGCGCTGCGCCATCATGAGTGCCAGAATACCGCAACCTGTCCCCACATCCAAGACCGTTTGGGGAGTTGTGATATGGACAACAGCTTGAGCTGTGGCTCCTGTCCGTACCCAAGCGCCTAACAGCACGCTGTCTGTGGTCAGCCGCATGGCCGAACGGTGATGTTGTAGAGAAAAATATTTGAAACGGAATGGTTCCACGTCACAAAATAAGGCCATCACTCATGATCAGGCTGCGGTCGCTCAGCGTTGCCAGTGACGGGTCGTGGGAAACAAGAACGATGGTTTGCCGGTAGGTATCACGCAACTGAAAGAACAAGCGGTGCAACTCCTCTTTGTTGCGCGTATCTAAATTCCCCGAAGGCTCATCGGCCAGCAATACTTTAGGACGGTTTACAAGCGCTCGGGCAACGGCAACCCGTTGCTGTTCTCCTCCGCTCAGCTCGGACGGTTTATGTTCCATCCTATGTCCCATACCTAAGAAATCCAAAAGCTCTTTTGCTCTGGTCCGCACCTTATCTGCGGGATCTTTGGCAATCAATCCCGGAATGCACACATTTTCCAACGCTGTAAATTCCGGAAGCAAGTGATGAAACTGAAAAACAAACCCAATATGTTTGTTTCTGAAGTCTGCCAACCGGTCTTTCTTAAGCTCCATAACGGGAGTGTCTGCAATCCAGACCTGTCCCATATCGGGCCTTAAAAGGGTTCCTATGATTTGTAGAAAAGTAGTTTTACCGGCACCACTGGCCCCGGTTATACAAAGCACTTCGGCAGGTGCTACTTCCAGAGAAACTCCTTTCAGTACCTGCACGCTGCCGAATGACTTTGTAATATAATCTGCTTTGATCATGGTTACGGAAAAACGGTTATTCGTCTTTCTCTTCTTCTTCGTATTCTCTCAACAGTTTTTCCTGAATATCAGCAGGAACTTGTGTGTATTCTGCAAGTGTCATGGTAAAGCTTGCCCTACCGGAAGTAAGTGAGCTGAGTGTGGTTGAATATTTATTCAGTTCTGCCAAGGGCACTTTGGCCCTAAGCACCTGAAATCCTTTTTCACTGCTCATGCCTTCTATCAATGCCCTACGGTTCTGCAGGTCACTCATTACATCACCCATACAATCCGACGGCACCAATACCTCTACTAAATAGATGGGTTCCATAATCTTGGGTCCTGCTTTCCTGAAAGCATCCCGGAACGCATTACGTCCTGCCAGTTTAAAGGAAATTTCGTTAGAATCAACCGGGTGCATTTTACCGTCATACACATAGCAATTGATATCACGGGCATACGACCCTGTCAAAGGCCCTTCTTCCATTCTTTCCATAATCCCCTTAAGAATGGCCGGCATAAAACGGCCGTCAATAGAACCTCCTACAATACAGTTGTAGTAAACCAGTTTACCACCCCACTCCATAGTGTGTTCTTCACGTCCTCGAATGGAAAGCACCAATTCTTTTCCGTCTACCTTAAAGCGGGTATTTTCCGGAGCCCCTTCTACGTAAGGCTCTATTAGCATATGGACTTCACCAAATTGCCCTGCACCGCCCGACTGTTTTCTGTGGCGGTAGCTGGAAGCTGCCATTTTTGTAATGGTTTCTCTGTAAGGAATCTTGGGAGCCAGCAAATCCACTTCCATTTTGTGTGTATTGTTGATATGCCATTTGAGTGTATTGATGTGGTGCTCTCCCTGTCCGCTAACAATAATTTGTTTAAGCTCTTTAGAATATTCTACCACAATGGTGGGGTCTTCTGCAGAAGCCTTGTTCAGGATTTCTCCCAATTTTTCGTCGTCTTTGTCAGACTTGGCCTTTATGGCTGTTCTGAACTTTGCAGGCGGGAATGTAATGGGCTCAAATTCCCAATCTTTTCCGGCTGCATTAAGAGTATGGTTAGATTTAGCACTTCTAAGCTTAACGGTACAACCCATATCGCCGGCAACCAGGTGTGTAACCTTTTCACGTTTTTTTCCGGCTGCCACGTAGAGTGCCGATATCCTTTCCCTGCTACCGTTATTAACATTAACCAAGTCCAGGGCTTCTGTGATTTTCCCCGACATTACACGGAAATAAGCAATATCTCCCAAGTGTTGCTCTTGACTGGTTTTATAAACATACAGCGAGGCCGGTCCGTTTACATCACAAGGAACTTCTTCTCCGGAAACGGTTTTGGCGCTTGTCTGCCCCGGATGGGGAGCTATAAGGGTTATGAGCTCCAAGAGGCGTTTTACGCCAATGTCTTTTTTCCCGGAAACAATAACCAAAGGCATGATCTCGCATTTGCTAAATCCCAAAGTCAAACCTTGTGTGATTTGCTCCGGTGTGAGGCTTCCTGTTTCAAAGAATAATTCCATCAATTCTTCGCTTGCTTCTGCAGCGCGCTCAATCAACTCTGCATGAAGTTCCTCTGCCTGCTCTGTCAGTTCTGCCGGAATGTCCAGCTCTTCGCGATTACCACTGTCGTCTTTAAAGCGGTACATTTTCATGGAAAGCACATCTACATAAGAATCAAATGCCTGTCCCGTTTCTACAGGAAACTGGAGCGGACATACTTTGCTTCCAAAAGCTTCTTTAAGGGAGTCCAGACTGGCATCCCAATTGGCTTTTTCGTGATCCAATTGGCTTATGGCCAGAAAAAGCGGTTTGTTGTGTTGTTCTGCATAGCGGGAAAAAATTTCTGTTCCCACCTCTACGCCATGCTGTCCGTTAACAAGCATTACGCCCGAGTCTGCCACCCGGAAAGCCGATATAAGACCGCCTATGAAATCGTCAGAGCCCGGTGTATCTATAAAGTTCAGTTTAAAATCTCCGTACTCTGTATAAAAGAGTGTAGGATAAATGGACCTCTGATACAATTGTTCAATTTCCGTATTGTCGCATACGGTGTTTTTGGCTTCAACGGTTCCACGACGGTCAATCACTTTGCCTTCCAGCATCATGGATTCTGCAAGAGTGGTTTTTCCGGATTTGGTATTTCCCATCAGAACCACGTTGCGAATTTGTTCTGTTGTATAAGTTTTCATTCAATAAAACGTTTTATTTGTTTTCGGCCTAATATAGGCCGTCAAAGGTAATCATTTTTCCTTTACCTTTGTACATATGTATTCCCCTTTGTTTCCGCACCTTATAGCGGGAAGAAAAGAGGCAGGCTGTGATGAATCCGGCAGAGGTTCCCTGGCAGGTCCTGTCTTTACAGCTGCCGTTATTCTTCCTTGCGGGTTCAGCCATCCTCTGTTACAAGACTCTAAGAAAATGAGTGAAAAACAGCGCCTTAAGGTAGGGGAATACATAGAAAAACACGCGCTGTGCTTGGGTGTTTCCTGGTGTTCTGCTGCCGAGGTGGATCGATGGAACATACTGCGAGCATCCATTACGGCCATGCACCGAGCACTAGACAAATTGTCCATAACGCCGGAATTTATTCTGGTTGACGGCAACCGGTTTTATCCGTACTTACCCCCGGGAAAGGATCCTTTGCCGGGGAACCTCATTCCACACCAATGCTTTGTCAAGGGAGATGCACGTTTTGCCTCTATTGCCGCAGCTTCTGTACTGGCCAAAAACTACCGCGACCGGTACATGAAAGAACTGGATTCCTGGTTTCCGGGATACGGTTGGGGCCGCAACAAAGGATACCCAACAGAAGAACACCGTATAGCCCTTAAAAAACACGGTGCCACTCTGCAACATAGAAAATCTTTTTCTTATCATTTATAATTACCTTTGTAAGATAATCACAACTCAAAAAACAAATAAACCGTATGAAAAAAATAAGTTACATCCTATGCGCGTTGCTGCTTATGAGCGGAACTATACGTGCAGACGAGGGAATGTGGTTGCTACCGCTTCTCAATCAGCTTAATATCAAATCTATGAAAGAGGCCGGGCTTAGGCTCAATGCAGAAGACATTTATGACATTAACAAGTCCAGCCTGAAAGATGCCATCGTTATTTTTGGAGGCGGCTGTACAGGAGAAGTCGTTTCTGCAGAAGGGTTATTGCTGACAAACCACCATTGCGGTTACGGTGCCATACATGGGCTTAGCACCGTAGAGCACAATTACCTGCAAGACGGTTTTTGGGCAAAAAACAGAGGGGAAGAATTACCCGCACCCGGTTTGCAAGTTACTTTCATGGAGCGGATGACCGACGTGACCAAAGAGGTACTGGCCGTACTCGATACCTGTACCACAGAGCAAAGCCGTTCTGCAACAGAAGCTCGGCTTAACAAAGATTTTGCCGAAAGGGCCAAAGAAGAAAGCCCACACTTTATGGGAAGGTTGTACAGCATGTACGGAGGAAATCAATATTATTTTGTAGTCTACAAAGTGTATACAGACGTACGCCTGGTGGGAGCTCCTCCTTCTTCCATTGGAAAATTTGGAGCCGATACAGACAACTGGATTTGGCCGCGTCAGACGTGCGACTTTGCCATGTTTCGTATTTATGCCGGAGCGGATAACCAGCCGGCCGCTTATGCCCCGGAAAACCAACCCTACCAAGCCAAGCACTTCTTGTCTGTTAGCTTAAAAGGAGTACAACAAGGAGATTTTGTCATGACCTTGGGGTATCCCGGATCAACCACCCGCTATATGACCTCTATAGAGGTAGACCGTCAGGAACAACTGACCAACGGGATTGGTATTGAGGTACGTACCATTCGTCAGAACGTGCTGCTGGAAGATATGTTGGCAGACCCCAAAGTTCAGCTGCAATACGCCAGCAAATATTCCGGAAGTACAAACGCCTGGAAAAAATGGACCGGAATGAACGAAACGTTTAAAAAGCTAAACGTTCGGGCACGCCGTGCAGAAGAAGAAGCTGTCTTTAATAACTGGGTACAAGCCAAGAAAAAACGTCGTGAAAAATACGGGACAGCCCTCCGGGACATTGAAGAATCCATTCAAGGGCAGTGGGATATGATGTACGTAAATCGTTACCTGTCAGAAGCCCTACGCAACATTGAGGTAAGTGCTTTTGCAGCACGGTTGTTTGGACGCATGAGTGCAGACAGACCTGTACAAGCAGAAAATCTTAAAAATCAAGCCAACAGGTTTTTCACCAATTACAACCGGGCCACAGACGTAAAGGTAGCCAAAGCCATGTTGAAAATTTTTGCAGAAAGAGTAAGTGCAGAATATCACCCCACCGTATACCAAACCATTGAAAACAACTACTCGGGCAATATAGACACTTATGTAGAAGATCTTTTTGCTAAAACGCTTTTTGCAGAACAAGACAAAGTGGATGCCTTAATTGAGCGCATGGCAGAAGAAACAACGCGGGAAGAAGCCTGGAAAGAGGTTCAGGAAGATCCGGCCTGGTTACTGGGACAATCTGTCAATGAGAAAAGTATGGAATACCAGCAGGCCATTATGCCTTACTACGGACAATATGCCCGCGGGCACCGGAATTTGATGGCCGGCATGATGGAAATGAAAAAAGAAGAAGCTATGTATCCCGATGCCAATTTCTCTATGCGCCTGACTTATGGTAATGTCCTAACATACAGACCTCGTGACGGAGTTATCTACGATTACTACACTACCCTTACAGGAGTGATGGAAAAAGAAGATCCCGACAACTGGGAGTTTGTAGTACCTGAAAAATTAAAACAACTTTATCACGCTAAAGACTACGGCCAGTATGCCCTGCCCGGTGAAGAAGTAGTAACAGGTTTTATTGCCAACACAGACATAACCGGAGGAAATTCGGGCTCTCCCGTACTCAACGCAGACGGAGAGCTTCTTGGCCTGGCTTTTGATGGTAACTGGGAATCTATGAGTGGTGACGTAATCTTTGAACCGGAGCTCCAACGTTGTATTGCCGTTGATATAAGATACGTGCTGTTTATCATGGATAAATACGGCCAAGCAGGTTATCTGCTTAAAGAAATGGATATTAAAAAGTAAAGTATGGCAAAAATAGATTACGCGGCCATGAAGCCGCTGCAACCTGCCGGCAAGAAAAAAGAGCCGGCAGCAAGTGATTTGATAGATGGCCTTACAGGCGTTAAACATGTAATAGCCATTGCCAGTGGAAAAGGAGGCGTAGGCAAATCTACCGTGGCTGTCAACTTGGCAGTAGCCCTTGCTTTAGAGGGATATAAAGTAGGGTTGGCAGATGCAGACATTTACGGTCCCTCCGTCCCAACCCTCACAGGAACACAAGATCAGCATCCACAAGTGGAACCTTTGGACGATAACGTACAGGTATTCGTTCCCATTGAAAAATACGGAGTAAAATGGATGTCTATCGGGTATTTTGCAAAACCGGACCAAGCACTCATCTGGAGAGGACCTATGGCCAGCAATGCCCTTAAGCAGTTGTTGCAGCAAACACGGTGGGGAGAGCTGGATTTCCTGCTCGTTGACTTACCCCCGGGAACGGGAGACATCCACCTGAGCCTAATGCAGGAAATACCTTTGAGCGGAGGCATAATAGTTACTACTCCTCAGCAAATTTCGGTAACCGATGTGGAAAAATGCCTGAATATGTTTTTCCATAAAGACCTCAATACAAAAGTGTTGGGTCTTGTTGAAAACATGGCTTGGTTTACTCCGGAAGAACTTCCGGATAATAAGTACTATATCTTTGGAAAGGGAGGAGCAAAAAACCTTTCTGAAAAATACGGCTTATCTGTACTGGCTGAAATACCTATTGTACAAAGTGTGAGAGAGCGTGGGGATGAGGGTATTCCTTCTGCCAACGATAAGAACCCGGCAGGAAAAGCTTTTAAAGAACTGGCAGAAAAAGTAATAAAGCAACTGATTTCATAAAGCAGCCGGTTTAGTATATAAGCAACCAAATGTATTGTTTTAACGTCTTTGTGGTATGAAAAGAATTATTACGTCTTTTATTATTGTTTCTGCATTGTTGTTTACAACCGGTTGTGAAGATGAACCGTTTATAAAAGCAGAACCGCAAACGGTATCTTTCCCACAGGAAGGCGGCGTACAAAACATCCAGCTTTCTACCAACAGCATTTCCTGGACTGCCTCTGTATCCGGTAAAGGCTTCTCTGTAAGCCCGTCTTCCGGATCGGGGAATACCACGTTACAACTGAAAGCCGTTGCCGCCACCTCTTCCTCTGACGTGACAGCAACACTAACGGTTAAAAGCGGAACCATGCAGACTTCCGTCTCTATAACACAAAGTGCACGCAATACATTAATTCTAAAAGGAACCAACGTGGTAGATGCCCGGGGCGGTTCATACTCCCTGCAATTGGAATACAATACAAATTATTCCGTTGAAGTAGAGGCCTCTGCCAAATCTTGGATCCAATATACGGGTACCCGAGCATTGTCCACGGCCACTCTGGATTTCCTGATAGCTTCCAATCCGGGAGCTCCTCGTTCAGGAAAAGTAGAAGTCCGGGACAATGCCGGAATTGCCCAGACACAAACTTTTGTTTTTGAACAAAAAGAAAGCGAACTCCGTTCCGTTCTTATGGAACTGTACAACACCCTGGACGGAGCAAACTGGAAAGACACCAAGAAAACCCACTGGAACACCAATCAATCCATTGACACCTGGGGCGGAGTTACCCTGGAAGAGGAAAAATTAACGGAGCTGGATCTAAGTGGCTTCCTTTTAAAAGGTGTTCTTCCTGCCGGCTTGGGAAGCCTGGCAGACCTGAGAGACCTGGACGTAAGCTCCAATCCGGAATTGACAGGAGCATTGCCCGGGGAACTGGGTAATCTGACAGCCTTGGAAACCTTAAAAGCCGAGACCACCGGCCTGGAAGGGCCTTTATCCGGATCTTTGGGCAACCTCAACAAGCTAAAGGTGTTGTTGCTTAGCCATAACAACATAGAAGGTCCGCTTCCCAAAGAATGGGCAGGAATGACCGCCCTGGAAAGCTTTGACATTTCGCATGCAAAACTGAAGGGCTCCCTTCCTTCTGAAATTTTCAACGGGTGGAAACACCTGCATACGTTTAAAATTAACGATAACCCCCATTTAGAAGGCTCTTTACCTAAAGACTTGGGCCAACTGGAAACTAGCGCCTCTTCCTTGAAATTGCATTGGCACAATTGCAGCTTTGAAGGAGGCATTCCGGAAGAATGGGGCAACCTTCCGGACGTTTGTAACGAACTGTTCGTTTACGGCAACAAACTTACAGAACAAGTTCCTTTATCTATTCAGGGACACCCGTCCTGGACAGAAGATAAGTGGGACAGATGGGTGGAACAAGAACAAGACCAAGAGATACACGGTATTCGTACCCAACAAGACGGCTTGTTTCTGGAATTGGAACAAGTACCGGACGCCCAACGCGAATGTCTTATGACTTTGTATGATGCTTTAGACGGAGTGCACTGGACAAAAGGGAAACATTGGGGATCAGATCTGGATATAGACCAATGGGAGGGCGTAACTGTAGCAGATAGTGCTATTGTAGGATTACACCTGAGCGGATTCGGATTGAAAGGGAAGCTACCCTCATGCCTTGGAGAACTAACTTCTCTAAAGACCATTGATGTAAGCAACAACCCCAAGGTTACAGGAACTTTACCAAAGCAACTGGAAAAGCTCCCCAACCTAACCTTGTTGAAAGCCTCGGAAACGGGATTGGAAGGACCTCTGCCTGCCTCTTTGGGGAATTTAAAAAAATTAACCCACCTGCAGTTGGACCATACAGAAATAGACGGAACCGTTCCCAAAGAATGGGCAGGAATGATTGCCCTGGAAAGCTTTGATATCTCGCATGCAAAGTTGAGCAAGTCCCTTCCTTCTGAAATTTTCAGCGGATGGAAACACCTGCATACGTTTAAAATCAATAACAACCCCCACTTGAAAGGCGACTTGCCGCAAGCTTTGGGAGAGTTAACCACAAGCGCCCAAAGCCTGGCTCTGTACCTTCACGAATGTAATTTCACAGGAGGCATTCCCCTGTCTTGGGCCGGTTTGCCCATAGTCACTGAACGCTTGTCTGTTTACGGAAACCAGCTCACGCATACTATTCCGGCAGCCTTGATTGAACATCCGTGTTGGGAGCAATGGGATGCCTACAAAGACAACTCAAACACGCACTACATCCGCAGCCAGCAGAACAACGTTTTTCTGGATGTGGAAAACGTCTTGCCTACCGTAAGTGAAATAACAATCAGCAAGTTGTTGTACAATGAAATTAGCGTTTCTGCTACGGTAGAAAGACAGGGGAGCCACCCGGTAACAGACCGCGGCATCATATTAAATACTACTAGTCGCAGGATGGGAAGCGGTCCGGGAACATATCAGGTTTCTTTCAAGGACCTTGATGAAAACACCCTGTATACCGTGAAGGCTTATGCCACAAGCAATGCGGGAACAGCTTACAGTCCGGAATTAACCGTAACTACTCCTTTGTACAACCGGCTCACCTTAGTTCTTACAGACGACAAAAACGAACCGGTGCAATATGCCAAAGTGTACCTTAAGCAGCTATCGGAAGAAACACAGCCACACTACACAGCCCAACGTACAGCAAAACAGGCCGCTCCTAAAAAAACGTCGCTGCGTATTGATCCCTCGCAGACCGATGTATTGCAATCGGCTGCCCAATGGTTGTCGCACCTATTGAAGCCTTACCGTGCAGAAGTTCAAAAAAACTTACACCTGTTGCGTTCCGGTAAACGTTCCCTACCCGGGGCAACACCGCGCCCTGTTTTGGCAGCCAACGCGCAAGCTTCCGGAATAGAATACGACAGGCAAAGTTCTTTCTCCGGCCAGGTCTTGATTGAAGATATTGAACCCGGCACGTATGGAGTGCGCATAACAGAAGCTTACGGCATTCTTAAAGATTTTTATACCATCATTACCGTACCGGAGGGCAAGAATACTATTGCCATAGAGAATATCTCCACTTTGCCCTCTACATCGCAAACCATGTCTTTATTCAAGCCTAACGCAGGTATCAGACCGTTTGCATCGCCCACACCCAACGACCATGTAGTTGCCTTGGTTCATATGGAGAATCAGTACGTTCGTCAATTTAAAGGAAAGATTTTGGAGAACATCATGCTTTGTCCGGCAGATACTACAGCTTCTATTTTGATTGCTGCTAACAGCGATGACCAGCTTGAAGAGATTTTTGAAGCCTTTCTTATTATTTCAAAGGCAGACACCGGCTCTACTCAGTCTGTTGACCCCATGCAGTTTATAGACTTCATTGAAAATTTGTCCAAACACGTTATCATGATAGAAAACGTGATCCCGGGCAGAACAAACCTTGTTTCGCAAAGTGAACATAATTTTAAACGAATTATGATTGATGGTATTAAAGAAGAGGGCAAGTGGGACAGTGTCAAAGATTTCTTTACAGAAAGTTATGTGATCAAGCTGGAAGAAGGACACAGCCTGCTGTTGAATTTGGTCTTAACTCAACAAGAACTACACCCGGTGTTGATGACAGACGGTGAAGGGCCGCCTGTTCCGGGAGGAAATCTAATAGGTTTAATGGGCTCGAGTCAGGAAAATACCGGCCGGGCAACTACCCTGGAAGACTTAGGATACAACGGAAATTGGCATCTGGGAGTTACCGTAAGATTACCGTAAGATAAGATCCAGAAATACCACAGCAATCGCTACGGGAGCTATGTAACGAATGATAAAATAACACGCATTGAACAGGGTGCCTTTTAAGGTGCCCTGGTTTGTATACTCGTCGTACACCACTTCTTTTTTCAGATACCAGCCTATAAAAATAACTATAGATAATCCTCCCAAGGGAAGCAGGATGTTAGCAGAAAGGTGATCAAAAAAATCAAAAATGGTTTTTCCAAAAACTTTCACCTCTTGCAACACTCCCTGCGATAGCGAACTGAAAGAGGCACAAACGGTAACGAAAACAGAGACAATGGCTACCGTAATTTTTCTTTTTATGGTAAACCGTTCCGAAATATAGGCCGTTACTACTTCCATAAGCGATATAACAGACGTTATGGCTGCGATGAGCAGAATGGCAAAGAATATTACTGCAAAGACATTGCCCAAAGGAATCTGTGCAAAAATCCGGGGCAATACTATAAAAACCAGGCCAGGGCCTTCTTCCGGTGAAATCCCAAAAGCAAATACGGCCGGCATAATGGCTATACCTGCCAATATGGCAAACAACGTATCTGCAATGCCTGTTGAAAAAGCCAACTTAGTTAAGTTTTCTTGTTTGGGAATGTAAGATCCATACGTAATCAGACACCCCATACCCAAGCTTAAAGAGAAAAAAGCCTGCCCTAAAGCGGCCAAGACAACTTTAGTGTTTATTTTGGAAAAATCCGGTCTGAATAGAAATTCCAACCCTTCCCGGGCTCCTTCCAATGTGAGCGAACGAATGACCAGCATGACTACCATAACAAACAATACAGGCATCATAATACGGGAGTATTTTTCAATACCTTTCTTTATACCGCACATGACTATAAAAGCATTTACTCCCATAAAAAGTATGGTCCATAGAATAGGACGCACCGGAGACGTTACCATTTGGGTAAACTGCTGTTCCAAAGAAGACAAGTCGGGTTTTGAAAAAACGTACATTACAGATCGTACCAAGTAATCAAAAGTCCACCCTCCCACTACCGTATAAAAAGCCAGAATGGCCAGCGCAGCCACCACTCCCACAATCCCCACAATGCTCCAGGGAGTTCCCGGTGCCAAAATTTGAAAAGCTTTGACTGTATTGGCGTTAGTTCTGCGCCCGATGATAAATTCAGACACAATAATGGGCATACAGACTATCAGCACAAAGGCCAGGTAAATCAAAATAAAGGCGGCGCCTCCATTCTGACCAACCAGGTAAGGGAAACGCCATAAATTACCCAATCCCACAGCAGAACCTACTGTGGCTACCAGGACTCCAAAAAATCCTGAAAACTCGTCACGCTTCATAAGGAAAAGGTTTTACGCTACTAATGGTTTTACACAAATATACGTTGTTTCTTTATACCTTTGTTTGAAATCGGTTACATTATGCAGAAAACAATCTTAAAAAAATGGCTTGCCCCGTTGGCTGCCGTCTTGTTTTTTCTGGTTTTATCGTATGGGTTCGTACCTCAGGTTTTTCAAGGAAAAATCTTAAACCAGGGAGACATAACTGCCTGGCGGGCTATGGCTAAAGAAGCTTCTGACTACAACAAAACTCATGAAGACGAGGCCCTCTGGACCAATTCTATGTTTGGAGGCATGCCTACGGTTACCATAAATAAAATCACTACAGGAAACCATGTGTTGGTGTTAGACAAAATCTTTGGAGCAGGAGCAGCTCCCGCTTCTTATTTGTTGATATCCCTTCTTGGCGGGTTCTTGCTGTTTCTAGCTTTGGGAACGGGAGTGCCTATTGCCGTTTTGGGAGCTGTGGCCGTTACGTTTTGTTCTTACAACCTACAGATTATACAAGCCGGTCACGTTACAAAAATGATAGCTATTGCCTACATGCCTTGGGTGCTGGCTGCACTAGTCTATGCGTATAGAAAGAAACCTCTTTTGGGGGCTTTATTCTTTGCTTTGACCGTAAGCTTGCATGTAGCCGCCAACCATCCTCAAATCACATATTATCTGGGTTTCATCATGCTGTTTGTGGTGGTAGGGCTGTTTGTAAAAGCTATCAAAGAGCGCACCGTCCCGCGATTTGCCAAAACTACCCTGCTGATAGTGGCTGGAGGCATGTTGGGGTTGGCCACCTCTGCCAACCATTTGTTGCCTACGTATGAATACACACAGTATTCCATGCGTGGAGGGTCCGAGCTGGAAACAGACCAAGGAGAAACGCCGCGAAAAGGCCTTGAAGTAGATTACGCAACGCAATGGAGCTACTCCGGGAAGGAATCTTTGAATATGCTCATTCCTAACTTTCTGGGCGGTTCTTCCGTAGGTGCTTTGGGCAGGGACTCCCATACGTACAAAAAACTCTCCGAGATGGGATACCAAGCGAGTACTATTATTTCCCATATGCCCCTATACTGGGGAGAACAGCCGTTTACGGCAGGTCCTATGTATATGGGAGCCATTATGCTTTTTCTCTTTGTACTGGGGTTACTCCTTATCAGAAGTCCGCTTACCTGGGCCCTGGGCGGGGTGTCATTACTAGCCTTGCTGCTTTCTTGGGGATACCATCTGGAATGGTTCTCTTTGTTGTTTTTTAAATACGTTCCACTGTACAATAAATTCCGAACGGTAAGCATGATCCTTGTCATTTGGCAAATGACCGTACCGCTTTTGGGGATTTACACCGTATGGTACCTGCTGGAGAACAAGCTCCCGGAAGGCAAAGTGCGCAAAGGCTTGTATCTGGCTACCGGGATTACCGCCGGTTTCTGCCTGTTGCTGGCGCTATTTCCCTCTTTGGCCGGATCTTTTACCGGTCCGTCAGACGTGTCGCTTCCGCGGGAATTAATCCCCTCTCTTGTTGCAGATCGTAAAACATTGCTAAGAGCAGATGCACTGCGCTCTGCTTTTTTGATTATGGGAGCGGCATTGATTTTTTTCCCGGCACTTAGAAAACGCTTAAAAAAAGGATGGGTGGTTGCCCTGCTGGGTGTTCTGCTTTTGGTAGATTACTTGCCTGCAGGAAAACGTTATTTAAACAGTTCTCATTTTGTTACAAAACACCATTACCAAAACTTGTTTGAAGAAAGACCGGCAGATAGCTACATTTTAGACGACCCTGCTTTGTATTACAGGGTACTGGATTTAACGGGAAGTACGTTTTCAGATGCTACAGCCAGTTATTTTCATAAATCTGCAGGAGGATACAACGCTGCTAAATTACAAAGATACCAAGACGTTATAGACAGGCATCTGATACCGGAAATACAGTCCTTTGCAGACAAACTGGGGCAATGCCAAACCATGGAAGAAGCGGGGGAGTTGTTTGCTTATCAAGGGAGCTACACCTTAACGCCGGTCATGAACTTGCTGAACACAAAATACGTGATCCTATCGCCACAGGCCATACCCGTAACCAATCCGCATGCCTTAGGAAACGCCTGGGTAGTATCCGATATCCACACTGTTGAATCCACGCTGGAAGAACTCGAGAGCTTATCACAAACAGACTTTCGTACCACCGCCGTTATGCAGAACCCCCCGGCCGAATGGCTTACGACCGTAGCTGCTACAGCACCGGAACAAGCGGTAACCGCAGCCTCCGGTATGCCTCCCGGCGTTCCAGCAACGGCAGCCCCCGGCATACCGGCCACGGATGTTCTCGGTGCATCGGCCACAGATGCTCCCGGTACATCGGCCATGGATGCTCCCGGTACATCGGCCACGGATGCTTCTGATGTGACGTTGGTGTCGTATTCACCTAATACGCTGGAATACGAAGCTTCTATGGAGCAAGACGGAGTGGTAGTCTTTTCTGAAATTTTCTACCCTAAAGGCTGGAAGGCATGGATTGACAATGTGGAAGTTCCTATTTTGCGGTCTAATTTTATCACACGTACCTTGCTGGTGCCGGCCGGAAACCATAACATACGCTTCACTTATAAGCCTGCATCCTATACCACAGGCGTTCTGGTGTCCCGTATAAGTTCCTTGGCCCTGCTGGGCGCCTTGCTGCTGGCTGTTATTTTGGGCGTCGTTCGTACGTTACAAAAGAGAAAGGGTAAGGAAACGTAGCTCCTCGCGGCTGGTCTTCTCGGCCCGTTTCTTTCCATACACTAAGGTCAATTTCCGGGAAAAAGACATCTGCCCCTCCTTCCGGAAGAGGAGCCTGCACGTGCGTGATGTACAACCGATCTGCCAAATCTATGGCTTGGCGGTACACCTCGGCTCCGCCAATAATAAACACCTCGGCTTGTGTTTTGGCTCTGTCAGCCGCTTGTGCCTTTTCCTGTGCCAGTGCTTGTTCAAGCGTAAGGCCGCTGCGCGAAAGCACTACGTTGTTACGGCCGGGTAGAGGTTTCCCAAGGGATTCGAAGGTTTTACGCCCCATGATGATGGTATGGCCCATAGTAAGGGCTTTGAAATGCCTCAGGTCTTCGGAAATATGCCACAGCAAATCATTGTTGGCACCCAATTCTCCTTTAGGACCAATGACGGCAATAAGGGATAATACATACGGTTTTTCTGTTTTCATGGGCGTGTAACAATTTATATAGACATGGGTTATACAGATACGGGGGCCTTGATGGACGGGTGTGGGTTGTAGCCGGTCAAGCAAAAATCTTCGTAAGTAAAAGAAAAAATGTCTTTGCGTTGCGGGTTCAGCGCCATGACAGGCAACGGGCGGGGTGTGCGGGAGAGTTGCAGAAGTACCTGCTCTCTGTGGTTGTTGTATATATGCACATCGCCAAACGTGTGTACGTATTCTCCGGGGGCGTACCCGCAAACTTGAGCTACCATGAGCGTAAGCAAGGCGTACGAGGCGATGTTGAACGGTACTCCCAAAAACAAATCTGCACTGCGCTGGTACAATTGGCAAGATAACGTACCGTTAGCTACGTAAAACTGAAACAGTGTATGGCATGGCGGCAAAGCCATTTGATCTATTTCTCCTACATTCCAGGCACTTACAATGTGGCGGCGTCCGTCGGGATTGGTTTTCAGCCCGTCTATAAGACCGCTTATCTGGTCCACAGTTTTTCCGTCCCCCGTTTTCCAGGAACGCCATTGTTTTCCGTAAACAGGTCCTAACTCTCCATTTTCATCGGCCCATTCGTCCCAAATGGTAACTCTGTTTTTGTTCAGGTAGCCTATGTTTGTATCTCCCTGCAAAAACCAAAGCAATTCGTAAATGATGGAGCGAAGGTGAACTTTTTTAGTAGTCAACAGCGGAAATCCTTGTTGCAGAGGAAAACGCAACTGCCTGCCAAATACGGAGCGGGTACCTGTGCCGGTTCTGTCTTTTTTGTCGGTACCGTTGTCCAGGATGTCTTTCAGGAGGTTTAAATAGTTTTGCATACCTCACAAAGGTAGCCTTTTTCTCCTTACCTTTGTAGTTTAAACGATCAGCCATGTACAGAAATCACACTTGCGGAGAATTGAATCTTTCCCATACAGGCCTTCAGGTTCAGCTAGCCGGATGGATACAACGGATACGAAAATTGGGAGGGATGACTTTTATTGATATAAGAGACAGATACGGCATTACCCAGCTTGTTGTAAAAGAAGATTCACCGGCAGAAGTTAAAAAAGTGGCAGAGGGTTTGGGGCGGGAATTTGTTCTTTCTGTCCACGGAACCGTAGTGGAGCGTAGCAGCAAAAATCCTAAACTACCTACCGGGGACATTGAAATAGAACTCTCTGCCATAGAAATACTAAATACATCTGAAGTTCCACCTTTTACCCTGGAAGAAGAATCAGACGGCGGAGAGGAATTGCGTGCCCGGTACCGTTATCTGGATTTACGCAGGATGCCTTTGCAACAAGCCATGCGGCTGCGTCATACCATGGCGCAAGAGGTGCGTAATTACCTAAGTAACTGCGGATTTCTTGAGATTGAGACTCCGTTTTTAATCAAATCTACACCGGAAGGAGCCCGCGACTTTGTAGTGCCTTCACGCATGCATCCGGGGCAATTTTACGCCTTACCGCAAAGCCCGCAGACGTTTAAGCAATTGCTGATGGTGGGCGGTTTTGATAAATATTTTCAAATAGTCCGTTGTTTTAGGGACGAAGACCTGCGTGCAGACCGCCAACCAGAATTCACACAGATTGATTGCGAAATGTCTTTTGTAACACAAGAGGACGTTCTGATTCAATTTGAAGGGCTGGCCCACCACCTGTTTGCTGCTGTGCTGAACGTGGATATCCCTACTCCCTTGCCTCGGCTTTCCTATAAAAAGGCCATGGAGCAATACGGAAGCGATAAGCCCGACACGCGTTTTGAAATGTTGTTGCACGACCTTACTTTCCTTACGCGGGACACCGAGTTTGCGGTTTTTCGTAACGCCGAGTATGTGGGTGGCCTTTGCGTTCCGGGAGCAGCCTCTTATACTACGCGCAAGCAACTGGACCAGCTGATTGAATGGGTCAAACGCCCGCAAATAGGTGCGGCGGGGCTGGTACATGTCCGTTGTACTAAAACAGAGGAAGGCGTGATGGGGTACAAATCTTCTGTGGACAAGTTCTTTGACCAACAAGCCCTGAGTGCTTGGGCCGAGTTGATGGGTGCCGGGGACGGCGATTTGTTGCTCGTTATGAGCGGTCCGCGTGAGAAAACACAAGAAGCGCTGGGAACCTTGCGTCTGGAAATGGGAGACCGCCTGGGATTAAGAGAGCCGGGAACGTATGCCCCTCTTTGGGTATATGACTTTCCTCTGCTGGAATGGGATGAAGAAACGGAACGTTTTTATGCCAGGCACCATCCGTTTACAGCCCCAAAACCGGAAGATATGGAAGCGTTTTTCAGCGACGACCGCCATGCCCTGATGGATGTAAACGCCAATGCCTACGACTTTGTCATTAACGGAACCGAGGTCGGCGGAGGTTCCATCCGCATCCACAATCCGCACATCCAGGAACGGATGTTCCGCGTGCTGGGGTTGACGGAAGAAGAAGTACAGACAAAATTTTCTTTCATCATAGACGCCTTCCGCTACGGAGCGCCTCCCCACGGCGGAATCGCCTTTGGTTTTGACCGCTGGTGTGCCCTCTTTGGAGGCTCGGAAAGCATCCGCGACTTCATTGCCTTCCCCAAAAACAATGCCGGACGCGACGTCATGCTGGACGCCCCCTCGGGCATAGATGCAGCCCAGAAAAAAGAACTGGGCCTGTAAGAGATAGAGTCGCTGCACGCTTCTGGTCGCTGCACGCTTCTGGTCGCTACACCAAAAGAGCGGGGAACACCTCCCGGATGCTTCGCAACCGGGTCCCTCCCTCCTCGGGTGCGAGGTTCCCCTTTTCCTTTTGGTGGCAGCTCCCTTGCCAGCTCCCCTCTTCAGTGCAGGTGCAGTTCGGTGCAGGTGCAGTTCGGTGCAGGTGCATGCTTTTGGCGCGCTATATTGAATGTAGTGCGCCAAATGCCTTTGGCGCCTATAATAGGCTGCTTCGCAGCACCAATCTTTTTTTTGCAGTAGTAACAGCAAGGCTCTGTAGTCAAATTGTTCCGTAAGAAATTATCTCCGCTTTTAAAACCGATTGTCTTCAGCCGGAAGCATTCCCGGTTCCCGGTTCTTGGTGTCATTCCAGGTTCTTGATATGCGCCGGCACGTGCATATGTAAAGGTAGGAACCCGCTATTATGAGGAGAAAGCGCATAACCGCCTGTGTATGTGCGCACAACAGGATTTTCGGTGTTTTTTATCACCTCCTACCTTTACATGATTTGACGTTTTTCGGTAAAGGTAGGAACCCGCTATTTTGAGGAGAAAGCGCATAACTACCTGTGTATATGCGCACAACAGGGGTTACGGTGTTTTTTATCACCTCCTACCTTTACAGTGGCTGGCATTTGAGTGCGTCGCACTCGGAGGTTAATATGCTAACTCTCTGCAAGTTACTAAAAACGTGCCCCTAGGGCACGTTTTTGATAAGTGGCTGTGGCACAATGGGTTGATTGCTTAGTGCGACGCACTAATCTGCTGCAATAAAAATCTTGTACAATGCATTGATTACGTCTGTTTGCACCGCCACAAAACCGTTATCCCTGCGTGGGATGGTGGTGTCAAAGCCGTTGCACAGTACGATAAACCCAAATTTCTTTTCTTTTTGGAAAAACATGGCCGAGTACAGACCGTAAGCGCTGCCGGTATGTCCAATCATAACTTCTCCGTCAATCAGACGGTCTGTTTTCTCCAGCGCAAAGCCGTAACCAAATGGAATGGAGCCGGTGTCGCCGGCAGCAGCAGCAGCATCGGCAGCAGCAGCATCGGCATCGGCAGCAGCAGCATCGGCAGCAGCATCGGCGGCAGCAGCAACAGCACTGGCATCAGCAGCATCCTCATCGGCAGTGCTGTCTGCACGGCCTCCGGCACTCTGCGGCGTTTGCATAAGGGCAACGCTTTCGGGAGTAAGGATTTCCACCCCGTTTAAAGTGCCGTCGTTCATTTGTACCAGAGCGTGACGGGCCAAATCCGGTGCACTTATTTTCATGCCTCCGGTGGGAGAAAAGACGGGCGCAGAATAGCCCATGATATAATTTTCAATTTCCTCTACCCTTGGACTATAAGCCTGAGGCGAAGGAACAAAGTCGCCGTCTCGGTATTCGTAAATAACTGCAAAACGTGTTTCATCCAAATCGTTTACATTGAATGAACCGTATAGCCCCAGAGGTTCTAAAATATTGTTCTTCACATACAAATCAAAACGCTCACCGGAATGAATTTCCATCAACGTTCCCAGTAGATTAAAGCCTAAATTGCAATACTGATACTCCGTGCCCGGTGCATATTCATTGAACGAAGCCGATACGTCTTTGTTCGCCCCCTGTGGATTGATTACATCAAGAGAAAAATACCCGCCCTTATCGCTCAAACTGGAAGTATGCGACAATAACATTCTGTAAGTAAGTGGTATTTCAGGATGAAATGGGTTTCTGAGCGGAAACCCCAGTGCGTTTTCTACGTTATCATCCAAGTCAAAACAGCCGGCTTCGTATAATTGCATAACAGCAGTAGCTGTAAAACTCTTAGAAATAGAAGCAATGCGCATAAGATCCGTTTCCAAAAGCGGTTCTTCTGTTTCCAAGTTTTTATATCCTGCCGTTCCTGTATATACTACCTTATTATTTTTGATAACAGCAACAGAAAAACCTGCTGCGTTCAACTCTGTTCTGAGCTCTTCTAAACATAGATTCGCTTTTTGTGTAGTCCCGCATGTGCAGGACACCAGCAACAGTACCGTTGTTGCCAAAAGAATTGTTCTTTTCATGGTATTGGTTTTTATCATTCCTATAAAGATATAAAAATCTAACTTTGCACTATGTATGTACGACCAAAAAAAGCACTGGGACAACATTTTTTGCACGATTCTGCCATTGCTCGGCGCATTGTCCAAGCCTTACTTTCGCATTGGCCCCTACCCATGGATAAAGCCGAGGCGCTGCTTGCAGCAGAAGAAGGAACAGTAGCAGCAGAAGAAGCCGGAGTGTCATGTGTAGATGCTGATACTTGCAGCCTGTGGCCTGTCGTAGAAGTGGGGCCGGGAACGGGTGTGCTCACAGCCCTGCTGCTGCAGGAGCCGGGTTTGAATTACCACGCGGTGGAGCTGGACAGAGAAGCTGTTGAGTTTTTGCATAAAACGCATCCCCAATTAGGAGAACGGTTGCTATTAGGAGATTTTTTAAAGCTGCCGACAAATACTTTCCCGGAAAGATTTGCGCTCATAGGCAACTTTCCGTACAACATTTCTTCTCAAATATTTTTTAGGGTGTTGGATTTAAAAGACAGGATTCCCCTGGTTGTAGGTATGTTGCAAAAAGAAGTGGCCGAACGCTTCTGCTCCCCTCCCGGCAATCGCGCGTACGGCATTTTGAGCGTTTTGCTACAGACCTGGTATCGGCCCGAGTATTTGTTCTCCGTAGCACCCGGAGCTTTTACCCCTCCGCCTAAAGTGCAATCGGGCGTCATTCGCCTGACCAGAAACAACCGCACCGCGTTGGACTGCCCGGAAGACCTCTACCTGAAAGTCATCAAAACGGCCTTCAACCAAAGACGCAAAATGTTGAGCAACAGCCTAAAGCCGCTGCTCAAAGACCTGCCGCGTAACGGCGCTCAACAAGACAACACATCTATAGACGGTCTCCACCGCCGCCCCGAGCAACTGAGCGTAGAAGACTTCATAGCACTCACCACGCAGATAGCCACCCTGTAGTGCCTTGCACCCAGCCTGTTTCTGCGCAACCAGCCTCAAGATGGTGCGCAAGAAAGCAAGTAGCGTTTTATAACACATTGACACTTTGTGATTTACAAAGGCGGTCAAAAAACGTTGCGCACCATCTTGAGGCTGGGTGCGCAAGAGATCGGGCGCGTCAATTTTTCACGCAACGGACGGAAAACCCATAATCCTTATACAATCCCACACGACTTACTCCGCTATGGTAATATTCTAAAGCCCTTTTGTAAGCAACGTCCCCGGATTTCTGGGTAGAGGTCCACCAATGCACATAAGTTCCTCCATGGAGAAATTGACCTATGGCACGATCACGCATACCGGCCGGACGTCCTGTAAAGCCACTTGAGTTTGTAGCATCTGTATTTCCGTTAGTCCAGTGTTCCCGGCCCGTTTCCTTCATTTTAGCCCCTATTTTTGCAGCTTTGGCTCTGTCAACAGCTTCTCGATTTGCCTCTTCTTGCGTCATACCCAAGTGCATTTCCAGTTTTTTCCACTCTGCATCACTGGGCAAATGCCAACCTTGCGGACAAACACCCCGTACCCCGCTGGGGCTGGAGCTGCTTGTCACGGCTCCATCCATGACAGCCGGCCAATTGTATAACACACCGTAGGTTTGGTACATATTGACGCCGTTTTCTGTATGTGCTTTTGCAGCTGTTACATTAGAGCCGTCATATCCGTATATATAACAATAGGGACTTGTCAGGCTTCCTGTCTTTGGCCCTGCCAACGAAGCCGTATTGGGCAGATACCTCAGATTCTCAGCCATCCAGATTTGATTGCCAATTTTTACCGTTTTGTACACGTTTCCGTCACGGGCATCTGTAAAAGTACCCGTTGTTCCGTCCGGTAAACTAGGGTTGTCTTGCGGATCACATGCTACAAGCATCACTCCCGCAACGATTAGAAAAAGCCATTTTTTCATCTTTGTCGTCAATTTTATTTAACATTTTTGCGCACCCAGCCTCAAGCTGGTCAATCTTTCACACAGCGAACAGAAAGACCTTCGTCCTTACGCCAGTAATTATAAAACAAGATATTATAACTGTTTTGTAAGTACCATAACCAGGCGTGGTCGTAGTTGAAATCAAAAACTTTATACTCGGTAGCACTCCACCAACTGACATGGATACCCAGATCGCCAAAAGTCCCATAATCAAAACGACTTCCACTCGGAAGGGCAGAAAAACCGGATTTATTTTTATATTCAGGGCAATCGTCATTTCCAACAGCTCCTTCCTCTTCTGAGCTTTTCCAACCATAATCCGTTGCCATGGATTTTCCAATTATTTTAAATTTATTTTCTTCCCATCCAATGGAGCCATCGTAATTGTGCCCGTTATCAGCCAAATAACACTCTAGCTGTACCCACTCTGCCTTACTAGGCAAATGCCAACCATCCGGACATACTCCCTGAACCTGACCTTGTGCTGTTGCCTTGGTTCCAACCGGTAAAACCCCATCCGAGTCAATTGTAGTCGTAGCGGCCGCCCAGTTGTACAAAACACCGTAGGTCTCGTATATATTGACGTCTTCATAGGTAAAGGCCTTGGCTTCCTCTACGCATGAACCATCATAACCGTAAACATAATAATATGGTTCTGTTTTACTTCCGTCGATAGGTTTGTTGACAGATGGTAAGAATTTTAGATCTTCTGCCATCCAAATTTGACTACCGATTTTTACCGTTTGGTACACGTTTCCGTCACGAGCATCTGTAAAAGTACCCGTTGTTCCGTCCGGTAAAGTATCCTGTGAGTTAGGATTTTCTTGCGGACAACATGCTATCAGCATCACTCCCGCAATGATTAGAAAAAGCCATTTTTTCATCTTTGTTTTCTTTTACACTCTAAATGTAGTAAAGAACCTTTTAAC
>MTBK01221272.1_pt1 | contig 28962 bp, 22 predicted proteins | sample 1535981 | NCBI WGS metagenome assembly MTBK01 (sample SAMN06109225, study PRJNA356200) | anaerobic digester metagenome | isolation source: biogas reactors fed with pig manure or primary and secondary sludge | place: Spain | collected 2016-06-30
CACTCCCGAAGGAGATTCAATAGCACAAGACCGTACAACTTGCATGTGTTAAGCACGCCGCCAGCGTTCGTCCTGAGCCAGGATCAAACTCTCGGATTATTGCTGTTCGCTGATTTATCATGCTTATCTCGCTCTTATAAGACTGTCAAGGTTCAAGACTCCTCCGCACGGGCTCATCGCCGGACAGAGGGAAAAACACGCCGTTTCAAAGGCGCGAGGGGTATAATATCACGTTTTCAGGCCTTGTCAACTGGAAAAACATAAAAAGTATATTCTGAAAACAACCTTGCTTCATCGTGGTGGACACCGCTCTGTCCGGGAGAACCGGGGCCGATTAGGTAATTTTACTGTCCGCAAGCTTGTTCTATGGGGTATCATACGGCGAAGGTTCAGGACACGTAAAGAGAACGGGAGGTCCTCCGAATGTCTTCTTGTCTCCGTCTTTCGAAACGTCCCTTGTCGATACTCGCCGTCGCCGCCCTATTTCTTTTCATCCCCCGCGGCTCTTCCTGCAACGAGCTTCCATGGGTGGAGCATCTGGTGGTATGCGACGAATGCCTTGACTCGCTGGCCGAGGACTATGGCGTTCCGCCCGAGACCATCGAACGGGCTAACGAGCTCTCCCGCAGGGAGGTCCCTCTGGCTGCGGGGGAGAGCATCCTGATCCCGAGGCAAGAGGCCGACCTGGCCCTGACCCTCGCGGAGGTGCGAGCCCGCAGGAGGGGAGAGTCGTTTGCCTCCACCATAAGAGGGGAGAGAAGCGTGAAGTTTACCATGCCCGCGCCGGCGAAGGTCCTTCCGCGCCCCGCGGAGAGGTTCCTCCGCCCTGTCTCCGGCAGGATCACCTCCCCCTGGGGGATGAGAGGCGGAAGGCTGCACGACGGTGTGGACATCCCGGCGCCCTCGGGCACACCAATACTGGCGGCCCGCTCCGGCAGGGTGGTATTCTCCGGGAACATACGCGGCTTCGGGCGCACGGTGACTATAGACCACGGGGACGGGATGAGGACGCGCTACAGCCACAACAGCGCCAACCTGGTGAAGGTCGGCGATACGGTCCGCCAAGGACAGGCGATAGCGAAGGTGGGCAGGACCGGCCGCGCCACCTGCAACCACGTCCACTTCAGCGTGCTGATAGACGGCAAGCCGGTGAACCCGGAGAAGTACCTGAAATAGACGCTCCCCCCTCCTTGATTCGAGGAGTACCTGGCCCGCTTTCCCGCGAGAATGGGAGGCGGGCTTTTATTATACGATGCGCGCGAAGGAGTTTCGTTCTTTGTTTTCCCGGCCCCAGACGGTAAAATAGTCATAAAAGCGGGAAGGAGATGATCCGCCGTCATGGTTCAGCAGGTAGAATCCCTTCAGGAGCTGATGGATCACATCAAGGCCCTCGAACCTCTGCTCGGCTCAATGGGGGACGAGGTGTCCCTGATCGACCGGGATATGAGGTATCTCTGGGCGTCCGGGACGAAGGGGAGGGTCCTCGATCTGTCGCCGTCGGAGATCGTCGGTCGGCGCTGCTACGGCGTCCATCACGGGCTGGAGTCCCCCTGTCCCCGCTGCCCGATATCGGACGTCTTCACCTCCGGACAGGTGGTCGAGAGGGAGTTCTATATAAAGGAGAAACAGAAGTACATGCTGGTGAGGGGAATCCCCGTGACCGGACCGGACGGGAGCGTGCTGGCGGCGTTCGAGGTCGCGAGGGACATCACGGACAAGAAGAGGCGGCAGGGCGACCTGGAGTACAGGGCGGGCTTCTACCGTTATCTATTCGACAACGCCCCGGTCGGCATCTTCCAGGTCTCGCCCGTGGACATTTTCTCGGAAATCAACCCTAAATACGCTCAGATTCTCGGCTACGACTCGCCCGAGGAGCTGACGGGGATGCTGCCAGGCTCGGTGCTCGCGGATCCCTCGCTTACGGAGGGTATCGTCATGGAACTGATGGAGAAACCCTTCCAATGGGTCCGCCGCGAGGACGTCTTCAGAAGGAGGGATGGCTCGGCGGTCGACGTTGAGACCTACAGCAGGGTGACTCTGTCGCCGGAGGGGGATTTTCTGCGCCTGGACGGGTACGTGATCGACATCTCGGAGAGGAAGTCTCTGGAGAGGGAGATCCAGCGCGAGCTCGACCTTCGGCAGAGGATAATGGACGCCCTTCCCTTGGGCATCATCGTGAAGGACCGTGAGAAGCGCTACATCCTGGTGAACAGCCACTACGCCGACTACATCGGGATCCAGAAGGAGGGGTTTTACGGAAAGGCGGCGTCGGAGCTGTTCTCTCCGGGTCGCGCCAGTCCGATGGAGGAGGAGGACGACCGGCTGTTAGCGACGGGCAAGGGCTTCACAAAGGAAAGGACCATTCGAGGACGGGGCGGAGAGCTCCGATGGCACCACGTGACCAAGAGCCCGGTATACACGTCGGACGGTGAGCTGTTCGGCATAGTGGGTACCGCAATAGACATGACTTCGCTCAAGGAGGCGATGGATGCGCTGAAGATGAGCGAGGAGCGATTCCGTTCTCTCGCGGAGGACTCGCCCGTGATGATAAGCACCGCACTGCAGGACGGTACTATTCTCTATGCGAACCAAGCCTATAGCGTTTTTTTTGGAAGATCCAGGGATGAACTGCTGGGCATTCCTTTCCCTGAACTTCTTCCGGAGGAGGAGAGGATCGTAGCGTACAGGAGGCTTGCCTCGCTCACGCCGGACAACCCTATCGTTCATGCCGAGGAGAGGTATGTCGACCCTAAAGGCGTAGAACACTTCTTCTCCTGGATCAACAGGGCCTTTTTCGACCCGGATGGTAATATCCAGGTGATGCACTCCGCAGGCCTGGACATCACTGCGGAGAAGGAGGCGGAACGGGCGATCCTAGCAGCCAAAGACGAAGCGCAGAGGGCGAGCGAGGCCAAGTCGCAGCTGCTGGCGAACGTCAGTCACGAGATACGCACCCCGATGAACGGCATCCTCGGTTTGTCGGAGCTGCTGCTGGAGTCGGGGCTGAACGACGAGCAGCACAACTACGCCCGCATGGTGCACACTAGCGCGTCGAACCTGCTCGGAGTTCTGAACGACCTGCTGGACTTCTCCAGGATGGAGTCGAAGGGAGTGGAGCTGAACATCATGCCCTTCCCCGTCTTGTCGCTGCTTGACGATGCGACGGAGCTATTCGCACTGCAGGCGGCCGAGAAGGGGCTCTCACTGGAGCTTCGGGTTAAGGGGGACCTCCCCTCCCTGCTGATGGGGGACCCGGTCCGACTGCGACAGGTGCTGATAAATCTCCTGTCGAACTCGGTGAAGTTCACGTCGGAGGGGGGAGTGGTCCTATCTGCGGAGACGGTCCACTCGTCCCCCGGAAACGTGGACTTGCTCTTCTCCGTGTCGGACACGGGGCCGGGCATACCGGAGCAGCTGATGGAGGATATCTTCACCCCTTTCAAGCAGGCACAGGGCTCGCTCAACAGGAAGTACGGCGGCTCGGGGCTGGGGCTCGCCATCTCCCACCAGATAGTGGAGGCGATGGGAGGCTTCCTTCTGGCCGAGAGCGAGCCGGGCGAGGGGTCTACCTTCTCTTTCAGGCTCTCGTTCGAGACGCCCAGGGACAACCCGGACGCGACGAGAGGGAGAGACAGGCCGCCAAGGCCCGATATGAAGGATGTCGTTCCGTCAGTGCTCATAGTCGAGGACAACCCGGTGAACAGGGAGCTGGTAAGGCTCATGCTGAACAAAGCGGGCATCAAGACGACCATCGCGGACAACGGGCGGGAGGCGATAGACATACTGTCGTCTCGGCGGTTCGACCTGATCCTGATGGATATCCAGATGCCGGAGATGGACGGGTACGAGGCCACCGATATCATCAGGGACCGGGGGTCCTCGGTGCTGGATCACTCTGTCCCAATAATCGCCCTGACCGCTCACGCGGCGAAGGACTTCCGCGAGGAGTGTCTGAACAGGGGAATGGACGACTATCTTTCAAAGCCCTTCTCGTCCGCCGGGCTGATGGACATGCTCTACAAGTGGCTCCCGATGAGGAAGGCGGACGTAAGGGCGAAGAAACCCGCCCCGAAGAAGAGCCTCAAGGATGATGACAAGGAGCTGTTCGACGCGGAGGGATTCTACTCCAAGCTGTTCGACGACCTGGAGGAGGGGAAAATGCTCCTGGAGCTCTTCCTGGAGTCGACGTGCCACGACATGGACCTGCTGAGGAAGAAGATAGCGGGCGGCGAGTACGAGGACGCCGCCAAGATCGCCCACTCGATCAAGGGGGCGGCGGGCAATGCCTGCTCCGTCCGGCTGAGCAGGGTGGCGAAGAAGCTGCAGCTCGCCGCCAAGGACGGGGACGAGAGGCGGACCGCAGAGCTGTTGAAGGAGCTTATGGAGGTCTACGAAAGGGTAGGGAAGCTTGTCGCCGAGGAGTTGAAGCGGTAGTTCAAGCCCCGGGGAAGCGCTTTCTGAACAGGGCCATGAGAGAGGCGAGCCTTCGGGCGACCATCTCTCCCTCCCGGGAGAAGGAGCCTCTCACCTCCTCGAAGCACTCGTCCACCTCCTCCTTCGTCGGCGAGATTCGAGAGGGCGGCTGCGCGCCCCTTCTTTTAGCCGCAGCCCTCGTTATCCTTCCCGTGGCGACAGACACCCTGTCCACCTTCATCCCGGTCCTGCCGGACAGCTCCCTGGCTATCGACGCCCCCCTCATGGACACCATCTTGGCCGAGGCCGGGCCGTCCGCCCTGGCAGTCACCACGCCTCTGTGGAAGTCCTCCACGAAGGTCCTCCTGGCTAGGGCGTCCCCTACTATCTCGGCCCAGATCCTGCGCAGCTCCGGAAGGAAGAGCCTCTCCTCCGACCCCTTCGGCAGTGCAGATCTCACTATGCCGCTCAGCGGCCGCGGGTCGGGGCCGCCTCTACGCCTGGTCATCCCGGCCCCTCCGGGAGAGAGAGCTTAGCCAGACGGACAGGATATGCACGTCCGCGGGCGTCACCCCGCTTATCCTCCCCGCCTGCCCGAGGGTAACGGGGCGGATCGAACTCAGCTTCTGCCTGCTCTCCGCCAGCAGTCCTGGGATTGCGTCGTAGTCCATGTCACCGGGAAGAGAGACCTCCTCCATCCTCTCCATGCGAGCCACCTGCCGCTCCTGCCTCTCTATGTACCCCCGGTACTTGACCTCCGTCTCGACAGAGAGGACCTCCTCGCCGACCGGCGGGTCGTCCGACGGGGAGAACCTGGCCACCAGGCCGTATGGGACCTCCGGCCTGCTGAGCAGCTCGATAGCCGATACGGTCTCCTCCAGGCGTGAGGATCCGACCTCTGCCAAGGCCGAATTCAGCTCGCCCGAGGGCCGCACCCTGGCGTGCCCCAGCCTCTCCAGCTCGGAGTCAACCCTCCTCCACGACCCGGTTATCCTGTTCCACCTGTCGTCGTCGATCAGGCCCAGCCGCCTGCCGAAAGGGGCCAACCTTCGCCCGGCGTTGTCGTGGCGCAGCAGAAGACGGTGCTCGCACCTGCTGGTGAGCATCCGGTACGGCTCGTCGCTGCCCTTGGTCACGAGGTCGTCCACCAGGACCCCGATGTAGGAGTCCGATCTTTTAAGCACCAACGGATCCTCCCCCGCGGCTTTAAGCGCCGCGTTTATCCCGGCGAGGAGCCCCTGGGCCGCGGCCTCCTCGTAACCGGAGGTGCCGTTGATCTGCCCTGCGCAGAAGAGGCCGGACACGTGCTTCATCTCCAGCCAGGGGGTCAGCATCGTCGGGTCTATGCAGACGTACTCTATCGCGTAGCCGGGGCGAGTTATAAAGGCCCTTTCGCAGCCGGGAAGGGTGTGGACCATCTCCAGCTGAGCGTCCAGCGGAAGACTGGTGGAGAAGTTCTGAACGTAGACCTCCCTGTTTCCGCGCGACACCGGCTCCAGGAAGAGCTGGTGGCTCTCCTTCTCCGGGAAGTTGATGACCTTTGCCTCGATGGAGGGGCAGTAGCGGGGGCCTGCACCCTGTATCCAGCCCATCGACAGGGGCGACCTGTCCAGGTTCGCCCGGACGATGTCGTGAGTCCGGCGGTTGCTCCTGGTGAGGTAGCAGCTGTACCCGCTGTGCACCCTCCCCTCCCCCCACAGGGAGAAGGAGAGAGGCTCGGACGAGCTCTCCTGCTCTATCAGCTCGGCCAGGTCCAGCGTGTCCAGGTGCAGCCTGGGGGATGTGTCCGTGCGCATCCTGCGGACGGCGAGCCCCGACTCCTCGAGGGAGAATGCCAGCTCGGTCGACGGAGGCTGTCCCAGAGGCCCGGAGGGGAAGTTCTCCGACCCTATGTGAACCCTGGAACCCAGGAAGGCCCCGGTGGCCAGCACCATGGTCCTCGCCTCGTAGTCGAACCCGTAGCGGGTCCCGACCCCCCTGATCCTACCGTCCTCGATCCACAGGCCGACGACCATCTCCTGCCGCACGTCCAGCCCCGGCTGGGTTTGAATTCTCATGGTGAAATAACGCTCGTACTCCTTCAGGTCGCACTGTGCGCGAAGGGCCCTGACGGCCGGGCCCTTGGAGGTGTTCAGCATCCTGACCAGCATTGTCGAGGCATCGGCCGCCTCGGCCTGTTCGCCCCCGATGGCGCTGATCTCCCTCACCAAGTGCCCCTTGGCCGGGCCGCCTATGGAGGGGTTGCACGGCATCATCGCCGTGTTGTCCAGGTAGAGGTTGAGCATGAGAGTGGATGCCCCCATCCTCGCGGCGGCGAGCGCAGCCTCGCATCCGGCGTGACCGCCTCCGACCACTATGACGTCGTACTTCTTCGCGTAAAGAGCCATCGGTCATCCCTTCCCAAAAGAGCCGGTCGCCTCTCAGGAGACCAAGGTCACCTCTCCCTTTTCGACCATCAGGGTCCTCCCCGGCCAGTCGGGAAGCACCTCCTCGGCGGCGGTGGCGATCACCTGCCAGCCGGTCGCCGCAAGAGCGTCCACGAACAGCCCCCTCCCCGTCCGGTCCAGCTCCGAGGCCATCTCGTCCAAAAGGAGTATCGGGGAACGCCTGAGTTTTCTCTGGATGCACCTTCCGGCTGCTATGACCAGAGCCACGGAGGAACGGCGTTTCTGCCCCCTGCTGAGGCAGTTCGCCGCCGACATTCCGTCGCACTGAAAGAGTATGTCGTCCCTGTGCGGGCCTACGAGAGGGGTGCAGCAGGCTCTCTCCCTGGGTCCGGCGGCCTCCAGGGACCTCCACCAGTCGGCGGCCGGGTCGCTCTCCCTTCCCGCTCCGCCCCTCTTGAGGGTGAGATCGAGGGGCATCGGAAGAAGATCTTCGAGGTGCGACAGCTCCTCCACCAAGCATAAGATAGCCTGCTCCCTCGCCCTCCACAGCCACGATGCGGGAGCGGCCATGCTCTTGGACAGGGCGCCCAGGGGGGCGCCTCTTTTAAGCAGTGCGATCCTGTGTCGGACCGCCCTTTTGAAGTCTGTGAGCCTGAGGGCGTACAGGGGCCACAGGAGGGCGCAGAGCCTGTCGACGAAGGAGCGCCTCCTCGACGGGGATCCGTCGATCAGGGCCATGTCCTGCGGGAGGAAGGCGAGGGACGGTGAAATCGACCGGACATCGGAAAAGGAGCATCGCTTTCCGTTGTACTTGACCACGGTGCTTGCACCTATTCCCGCAGCGAGGAAGGCCTCCTCCTCCCCTGAGAAGCAGCCGGTGATGTAGACCCTCTCCGTGGGCCTGTCCCATGAGGCAATATTCCGCCTATCGCCGATGGGGCCCCACCCCATCAGGATGTGAAGCGCCTCCAGGCAGTTCGTCTTTCCGGCGCCGTTTCCGCCGACCAGCAGATTAAGCCCCTCTCCCCAAAATATCTCCCCGGTGCGTATGTTCTTGTAGTTATGAAGGCGCAGCTCGTCGCACCTCATCGGAGGAGGCTAATACGCCGTTTCCTCTTCTTCGTCGAAGCGGCGGTCCGTCTCCGAGGTCTTGACCGGCATCAGCATGTAGAGGAAATCCTGCCCGCCGGGCCTCAGTATCACCATCTGCTCGGCCGGTCCGTTGAGGTTCATCGACGCCCTGTCGCTGTTGACCGCCTTGATCCCGTCCATGAGATATGCCACGTTGAACGTGATGTTCAGCGCATTGCCGCTGATCGACGCGTCCAGAATCTCCTCCACTGCCCCTGCCTGGGGCGCGCTTCCCTGCAGGAGGACATCCCCCCCGGGCGAGAGGCACATTGCCACGTTGCGGTTCTCCGACTCCCTGACTATGATGTCCACCCTCTCGAGAGCCGCGATAAGGTCGGCCCTGTTGATCTCCATCGTGGTGGTGTATTCCGAGGAGAGGATGGCCTCGTAGTTCGGGAAGTGAGCGTCCACTCGCCTCACCGAGAGTTCGACCCCTCCCATCTGGAAGAAGACGAGAGTCCTCTCCGCCTTTATAGTGATCGGGGTCTGACCGTCGAGGGAGGCCACCAATCTCTGTATCTCCCTTACCCCCGCCAGGGGGAGAAGGAACTCACCATCTGGTCCGTTGTCCGTGGTCTCGCATTTTGAAAGGGAGAGCCTTCTTCCGTCGGTGGACACGGCCTTCATCTCTCCGCCCGAAAGCTGGAAGAGAACGCATCCGAAGTATTTTGGGAACTCCTCGGTGGCGGAGCATGCTACTGTGCCCTCGTTGAGGATTTTAAGCAGATCTCCGGCTACTATGGAGCAGAACCGGGACGCGTCGTCGGAGACCGGCAGGCTCGGGAACTCCTTGGTCGGGTAGGTGGTGAACCTGTAGTGGTTTCTGCCCGAGTGTATGACGCCCCTTCCCTCGTCGATGGATAGTGTGAAGATGTTGGTGGGAGCCTTTTTGAACAGCTCCCCCACGAGGCGGACCGGCAGGACTGCCTCTCCCTCTTTTTCGATGATGACACCGGAGGAGACGCATTTCACGGAGGTCTTCAGGTCCGTCGCCTCCAGGGTGGCCGATTCTTCCCCGGCGGGAGCGCGGATCAACACTCCCGTCAGGGAGCTTATCGTGCTTTTGGGGCTTGTGTTTCTCTCCGCTATCAGCCAGTTCTTGAGGAACTCTCCCTTGTTTATCTGCAGTCTCATTCTTATCCCTCCCGAGGCACATCTTTTATTATTTATCTTCTAGGTAGTAATAATAGTAATAGGCAGTGTGGATTATGTGGATAAGTATCCCCGACGGCTCGTGCCACAGGTTTTCCACATGTGGATGAAATTGTCGTTTTTATGTGGAATTTATCCACACTGTCCACATATATAGTCCACATTTTCCAGCGGCGCGAAGTTGTCCACTTTTATTCATCGCGCTTCACAACTTATTCTCTATCGTATCCACAATCTGTTTTATGCGTGGCTCGTCCTTCGTCATCCTGGTTATTTTTCTGTGGGCGTGCAGCACCGTGGTGTGGTCCTTCCTCTGAAAGGCCAGCCCGATCTGCAGAAGGCTGGAGTCGGTGTTCTTTCTGCACAGGTACATGGCTATCTGGCGGGCCATGGCCAGGTCGGAGGTTCTCTTGGAGCTGAGCAGGTCCTCCACGGTCATATTGAAGTGGTCGGCCACAGTGTTCTGGATGGAGTCGATGCTTATCGGCTCGCGCGCATCCTTCCTGATTATGTCCTTGAGCCACTCCCTAGCTTTCTCCTCGTCTATTGGCTCGGCAGCCAGCTCGGAGCAGGCGACCACCCGGTTGAGCGCACCCTCGAGCTCCCGTATGTTGCTGGGTATGTTCAGGGCCAGGAAGTTTATCACCTCGTCAGGGACGTTGTAACGCCTCAACTGCGCCTTCTTCTGCAGGATGGCGATCCTGGTCTCTAGGTCGGGGGACTGGATATCCGTGACAAGACCCCACTCGAAGCGGCTGACCAAACGGTCCTCTATGCTCTGTATCTCCTTCGGCGGCCGGTCGGAGCAGATGACTATCTGCTTCTTCGAGGTGTGGAGCTGGTTGAAGGTGTGGAAGAACTCCTCCTGGCTGCTCCCCTTGTTGCCGAGGAACTGGATGTCGTCTATCAGCAGGATATCCACATTGCGATACTTTGATTTAAACTCCTGCGTCTTGTTGTTCTTTATGGACTGGATGAACTCGTTGATGAACTTCTCGGAGCTGACGTAGGTGACGCGGGAGGCGGAGTTGCGGTCCAGGACGTAGTGGCCGATCGCGTGCATGAGGTGCGTCTTGCCGAGTCCGACTCCTCCCCAGATGAAGAGAGGGTTGTAGGCCTCGCCAAGCGTCTCCGCGACAGCGAGGCTTGCCGCATGAGCGAGTCGGTTCGATTTTCCGACCACGAAGGAGTTGAACAGGTAGCCGGGGTTCAGCCCCCCCCTCTCTACATAGCCGGACGAAGCCGCCCTCTCGGCTCGCTCTCTCTCGTCCTTGCCGGTCTCGGCGCCGACCCTCAGCTCTATCGTCCTGCCGCCGCCGTTCTTTGAAAACACGCCGGTGAGCTCCCTCAGGAAGCGTGAGGAGATCTGCTCCTTCACGAAGACGTTCGGGACGTCCAGCACCAGCACCCCGTCCCTGAACTCGGTGGGAGCGCAAGTCCTCAGCCATGTGTCGGTGGCACCGGGCGGAAGCACGGAGCTTGCCTCGTCAAGAAGGCTGTCCCACATATGCTGCAAGTCTTTTTCCACTATGATTCACCTCTCGAAGAGAATGGTACCATAATAGCACAGGGATTGTGGATAAGCCGAAGGCCTCATGATCGGATATGATGATTGGCCCCCCTGAATGGGGAAAAAGATCGAAAAATGGACGAGTTGTCCACAAAACTTATCCACATATCCACAACCTCCCGACTCCTGTGTGGATAGAAAAAAGCCCGACTCGGACGGTTGCAGGGGAGTTGTCCCAAAATTTCATGTCCGGGTACAAAGAACCTCGCGCTTGCGACATCAGAGTGCACGGGCTTATCCACAGGTTATTCACATAAGTGGATAACTCTTGTGGAGAAGTGTGGTCTTTCGAGGGACTCCGATGGTAGATTTACCGAAAATGCCTGTCATAGCCAGTGTTCGTTGCATTTTTAACTCCTTCCTCCCGAAAGCCTGGTATGATCGTTTTTATGCCTGGTGCTTCCGGGACCTTAGTACTGTTCCAAAGGAAGCCAAGAGGGGTTAGAATGTAATCCAATCACCGAACGCATCCTGCTGAAGGGGGTTTTTTTGTTGGTCTCTCTGCTGCACGTTATAAGCCATACGGACCTCGACGGGGTGACTGCCGCGGCAGTTGCGTGGAGGCGATGGCGGCCCTATCGCCCGGTGAGGGTCTCTCTCGCGGGCTACGGCTCGGTGGACGCCCTCATACTCGAGACACTGGACGCCGGTCACGACCTGACGGTTGTCGATCTCTTCTGCCAGAACGAGCGCACGGTGGAGAGGCTGGACAGGCTTCACGAGCCGGGGGACGAGCCCTTTCTGTTCGATCATCACGACACCACGGCGGCCCGCTACGGCAACAGGCCGTGGGCTGTCATCGACACGAACTACTGTGCCGCCAAGGTCTACTACCGTTGGCTGCTCGAGAGGGACGCACCCGGGCTGGAGGGATTGGAGAGGATCGTCGAGCTGGCAAACGACCGCGACCTGTGGATAAACAAGGAGCCGGACAGCAGGCTCTGGCACGCCATGATCACCCTGTGCGGGCCGCATAGCGTCTTCACGCGACTGGCATGCGACCCGGATGCAGAGCTGGCGCCTCACGAGAGGAGCGCCGCCGAGGACTTTGTGGAGAAGCAGGAGAGGCGATTCGCCGCCGCCGTGGAGAGGATGGACAGGAGCGGCGACGACCTGGCCTTCGTCGAGCCGGGGATACTGGAGTTCGGCGACGTGTCGGACTTCGGCGGACTGGTGCTTGACCGCATGGATAATCCCCCCCTGCTGGTAGCGATGGCCGCGAAGCGCTTCTCCGGCGAGTGGGCCGTGTCGCTGCGCAGCCGGAACGAGATGGCGGGCAAGATGGTGGGCATCCTCCGGGACGGAAGGAGGATAAGGGGAGGCGGGCACGACGACTCGGCCGCCCTCTACTTCCCGTCGTCCTACACCCCCGTACAGATCCGCGACACGATAGCCGCCGCTATGAGGAACATGAAGGAGTCCCGAGCCCCCGCCGGGGTGACTCTCGGGGACCTGCTGGTGGGGAAGGAGCGCAAGTGAGTTTTTTAACCCCGGTTCATTCTGTGTTTTTGTGTTAAGATTAATTTTGCCCCGCACGGAGCGGGGTAAAACACTTTCCGGAGGTAGGTGCGCGAATGCAGCTCTTCATTGAACAGCTCCTGAACGGGGCGGCCATGGGCGCGATATACTCCCTCATCACACTGGGGCTCGCCCTCGTCTACGGAGTACTGCGCATTTTGCACGTGGCGCACGCCGGTGTGTACGCGGCTGGCGCCTACGCCGGGCTCTTCATCCACTCGGCCACCGGCAGCCTTCTAGCGGCCGCGGCCGGCGCGATGCTCTTCTGTTCTCTGCTTGGCGTTGTCATCGAGAGGTTTGTCTACACTCCGCTCCTGAAGTACCCGCCTTTCGTGCCCCTGATAGGGAGCATAGCGGTCTTCCTGTCGCTGGAGGAGATCTTCCGGCTGGTCGGCGGGCCGTACATACTCACATTCCCGGCGGAGCTGCCCTTTCCCGGCCTGACCGTCAAGGGGGTCGTCATCACTCCGGCCATAATCTCGATCTACGTCGTCAGCGCGGTGGTCCTGCTGCTTCTGTGGTTCATTGTGACCAGGACGGAGTTCGGGCTGGCCATCAGGGCGACGTCGCAGGACAGGGAGGTGGCGGGCGCGATGGGGATAAACGGTTCGCTCGCCGTCAGCATGACCTTCGCCCTCGGCTCGGCTGTGGCGGCAATCGCCGGCATCCTGGTCGGGATCTACTTCAACCAGGTCTACCCGACGATGGGAGCCGTGCCGGCCTACAAGTGCCTCGCCCTGATAGTCGTCGGCGGGCTTGGGTCGCTTCCGGGGGCGGTGTTGGCGTCTCTTCTGCTGGGGGTGGGCGAGACTCTGCTGATAGGGTATGCGAACATCCCGCTGCCCAGGGACTCGCTGGCATTCATCGCGATGATAGCGGTGCTGCTCTGGAGGCCGGGCGGCCTCATGGGCGGCAGATAAGGGGGCGCGGACGTGGGCGAGTACAATATCACAATCCTCATTTTCATCACCATACAGGCGATAGTCGCGTGCGGGCTGAACGTCATCGTCGGCTACGCGGGGCAGATATCGCTGGGACACGCGGCCTTCTTCGGCATCGGCGCCTACTCCTCCGCCCTGCTCACTACCAAGGCGGGGCTGACCTTCTGGGCGGCGCTGCCGTTGGTGGTGCTGATAACGGCGGTTATCGGCATGGTGCTCGGTATGCCGAGCCTGAGGCTGCGCGAGGACTTCCTGGCGGTGACCACCATAGGGATAAACTTCATCGTCGAGTCGGTCTTCCTGTACGTCCCCTTCTTCGGAGGGGCGCTCGGGTTAGGGGGTATTCCGAGCATATACCTGTTCGGGACGAGGCTGAAGGGGCTCAACTATTTGTACATGTGCCTCGCCTTCCTGGCGGTGACACTGGCGGTCTCGCGGCGCTTCACTAGGAGCTGGGCGGGGTTGGCCTGCTTCACCCTAAGGGAGGAGGAGACAGCGGCCTCGAGCGTGGGGGTGTCGCCGGTGCGCTTCAAGCTGACCGCCTTCGTTATAGGCACGGCGATGGCCGGGCTCGGAGGCGCTCTCTACGCGCACCAGATGCGCTTCATCAGCGCGACGGACTTCGGCTTTCCTCTGTCGATAATGATGATGTCGATGGTGGTGCTCGGGGGGATAGGCACCCTCTGGGGGCCGGTGCTGGGTGCCCTGATCCTTGGCGCTCTGCCGGAGGTCTTCCGGCCGCTGGTCGACTACAGGATGCTGCTGAACGCTGCGATCCTTCTGCTGATGATACGCTTTCAGCCCGACGGGCTGCTGGGCGAGGGGGGCCTGATCCGCAGGCTGCTGCCATGGAGAGGGGGCGAGAGCCGTGGATGACGCTCTGCTCCGGCTGGAATCCGTGTCGAAACACTTCGGCGGTCTGAAGGCGGTCGACGAGGTCTCCTTCACCATGAGAAAGGGCGAGATCCTCGGGCTGATCGGGCCGAACGGCGCGGGGAAGACGACCTGCTTCAACCTGGTCTCCGGCGTCTACTCCCCGACCTCGGGAAGGATCTTCTTCGAGGGCAGGTCGACTGGAGGGCTGCCGCCTCACAGGATGTCCTCTCTCGGGGTTGGGAGGACCTTCCAGGTGGTGAAGCCCTTCTCTACCCTTTCGGTGCTGACCAACGTCCTCGCCGCACTGGGGCTGAGGCACTACGGCGGAGTGTTCTCATCGTGGGCCCGCTTCGACACGGCCGAGGTCCGCTCGGAGGCGATGGGGCTTCTTGAGGAGGTCGGCATAGCCGAACTGGCTCACGTGAAGTCAGGCAAGCTGCCGCTGGGCAACCAGAGGCGTCTTGAGCTGGCACGCGCCTTAGCGCTTAAGCCGAGGCTGCTGCTTCTGGACGAGACCTTCTCGGGTCTGCGCCACGAGGAGATAGAGCTTCTGTCCAGGCTGGTTCGCCAGGTGAGGGACGCAGGAATATCAGTGCTGCTGATCGAGCACAACATGAAGGTGGCCATGGGATTGTCGGACAGACTGGTGGTGCTTGACCACGGCAGGCTTCTCGCCGAGGGGCGCCCGCAGGATGTCCGTGAGGACCCGCGGGTGATAGAGGCCTACCTGGGGAAGGGGGATTCGTCCGATGCTTCTTGAGGTCAGGGATCTCTCCGTGTACTACGGTGACATCAGGGCGGTGAACGGGGTCTCGATCCGGCTGGACGAGGGGGAGCTGGTCTCCGTCATAGGCGCGAACGGGGCGGGCAAAAGCTCTCTGCTGAACAGCGTCATGGGGGTCGTCCCGGCGAGAAGCGGGTCGATCCGCTTCGCAGGGGAGGATATATCGTCCCTGCCCTCCCACAGACGCGCTTCGCTCGGGATAAGGTTCGTCCCCGAGCGGGCGCGAGTCTTCCCGAGGTTCACCGTTTACGAGAACATACAGGCGGGCGCCTACCGGTTGAGCGGCAAGATCGACATGCGGGGCAGGCTGAGGATGCTCTACGATCTCTTCCCGGTGCTGGAGGAGCGCAGGGACCAGCTCGCCTCCACCCTGTCGGGCGGAGAGCAGCAGATGCTGGCGATCTCGAGGGCTCTCGTATCCGAACCGCGTCTGCTGCTGGTGGACGAGGTGTCCATGGGACTGATGCCGGTGCTGGTGGAAAGGGTGTTCGACGTGCTGAAGATGCTGAACCGAGAGCGCGGCCTGTCGATTCTGCTGGTGGAGCAGAACGCGCGCGCCTCGCTCGCCATTTCTCATCGCTCGTACGTTATAGAGACCGGAAGGATCGCGATCGAGGGGGCCTCCGCCGATCTGCTGGAGGACCCGAAGGTCAGGGGGGCCTACCTGGGTCTCTGATGCGTAAATTTCCCCCGGCGAGGGCCGGGGGAGTGCCGGGGCGGATCGTCCCGGTGCGTTAAATCTATCTCGGAGGTGGTTAAAAATGCGTGTTTTCAAGGTTATGCTTCTAGCCCTGTGCGCGGCGCTTCTTCTGGCGCCAGCGGCGATGGCGGAGGACACGGTCAAGATGGGGCTTTTGGTGCCTCTGACCGGGCCTGCTGCGGCGGACGGCGCGAGCGCGCTTGCGTCGGTGCAGATCGCGCTCGACCAGGTCAACGAGGCGGGCGGGGTGCTCGGCAAGCAGGTCGAGCTGATCTACTACGACGACAGAGCCGACAGCAAGGACGCTGTGGCCCTGGCCTACAAGCTGATCGAGCAGGACAAGATAGACGCCTTCGTGGCGGGTTCCTACAGTCTGCCAACCCGCTCGGTGGCTCCGATCTTCCAGGAGGAGGAGATCCCGCTCGTGTCCGCCTACGCCATCCACCCGGACGTGACCAGGGCGGGCGACTTCTGCTTCCGCAACGGCTTCCTAGGCTTCGTCGAGGGCAAGGCGGCCGGGTACGCGGCGCACAAGCTCCTGGGCGCGAAGAGAGTGGCGCTTCTCACAAGCGACAACGACTTCGGCACCACGCTGGTGACCGGCTTCAAGATGTACAAGGATAAGTACGCAGACGACATGGAGATAGTCAGCGAGCAGACCTATCCGATGTCCGAGACGGACTACAAGCCCTATCTGTCCAAGATCAAGGAGATCAACCCGGACGTGGTCTTCGCCAGCGGCTACTACTTCCAGACAGGGCCGATGCTCCGCCAGGCGCGGGAGCTGGGGATAGAGTCCAAGATAGTGGGCGAGGAGGGCGCGGACTCGCCGAAGCTCGTCGAGATAGCAGGCGAGACGGCCGAGGGCTTCCACATCGTCACCAACTTCGACCGCGACGACCCCAGGCCGGTTGTTCAGAACTACCTGAAGGAGTACCGCGAGCGAGTCAAGATCGAGCCGGACATGGTAGGCGCCTCGGCATACGACGCCTTCATGATCATCATCAAGGCCATGGAGGCCGCGGGCACCACGGACACCAAGGCAGTGCGCGACGCCATAGCCACGATGAAGGGGTACGATGGCCTTACCGGCGTGATGGACGGGTTCGACGAGATAGGCGAGGTCGTCAAGCCAGTCCAGGTGCAGATAGTCAGGGACGGGGTCTTCCGCCACTTCGGCGTCGTGGACGATCCCGAGCTGATCCAGCCCTAGGGCGATCAAGCACCGACCGATAAAAGAGCCTCCCCGGAAGGGGAGGCTCTTTCATGTCATCCCTCGTCGCCTACGGCTCCTCGGGACGACATGAGCTGACACGGACTTATCCGGCCGGGGCGGATTCCGGGTTGCCGTCCAAGCCCACCGCCTCCGCGACGGCCGCCAGCAGGTCCTCCGTGCGCGCGGGCTTGGTGATGAAGCGGTCCATTCCAGCCTCGAGGGCACGCTGCCGATACTCCTCCATCACGTGGGCGGAGAGAGCCAGGATCGGGACTTTGCCCCCTTCGCCCTCGCGGGCCCGGATCGCCCTTGCGGCCTCGCAGCCGTCCATCTCCGGCATGTCGACGTCCATGATTATCACGTCGTATGCTTCGGCGGCGCTCTTCTTCAGCGCCTCCAGACCGTTCTTGGCGTAATCGCACGATGCGCCCGTCCTCTCAAGTATCCTGCGAAGCATCTCCCTGTTGACCTCGTTGTCCTCGACCACCAGCACGGACAGGCCGTCCAGCCGCACCGCGACTCGGCCGGGGCGAGCAGGCTCGGCGAGCTTGCCTTCATACTCCACCACCGGGATGGTGAAAGAGAAGACGCTGCCGATGCCGACCTTCGACGACAAGGAGAGGGTGCCGCCCATGGACTCGACGAGCCGTTTGGATATGGCAAGCCCAAGGCCGGTGCCGCCTCGTCGGGCGGATACGGCCTTCTCCGCCTGGTGAAACGGATCGAAGACACTTGCCACCTCGTCGGAATCTATGCCCATTCCGGTGTCCTCCACCGCGACGAATAGCGATATCCCCCCGTCATGCTCCTGCATTTGGCTTAAAAACAGGCGAACCTCGCCGGAGTCGGTGAACTTGACCGCGTTGCCCACGAGGTTGAAGAGCACCTGCTTGAGGTAGAGCGGATGCCCGAGCAGCGCGTCCGGCAGATCCGAGTCCACGAACGGGACAAGGCTCACCCCCTTCTCCATCGCCCTTCCCCTGAACAGCTCCAGCACCTCGCGTGCAAGCATCTCCGGTTGGAAGGGGGTCGGCTTGGGCTGCTCCGAGAACGACTCCAGCCTGGCGAGGTCGAGGATGTTGTTCAGTATCTCCATCAGGGACTCGCCGGAGTTGACCAGAATGGAGAGCAGCTCGTCCCTCTCCTCCGGGTCGAGTGCCTGGTCCCTCAGCAGGGCTGCAGCGCTTAGTATTCCGTTCAGTGGGGTGCGCACCTCGTGACTCATCGTGGCCAGGAAGGCGCTCTTCGCCCTGCTCAACTCCTCGGCCATCTCCTTGGCCCTCCGGAGGTCGTAGAAGTGCCGGTCAAGCAGAGCCGTGACGGATTTCGTCACGAAGCCGGTCAGCAGTATCCATGCTCCCATCCCGTGCAGCACATGCCCCAGCATGTTGAAGAAGCCGTACACGTCCGTGTAGAGGGTGAAGGACATCCCCGCCAGCACGAAGCATCCGAGTGAGACCTCGAAAGAGCGGGAGCGGTCCACCTCCTCCTCGCGACGGACGCGAAGCGAATAGGCTATCGAGAGGACGAGAAGGAGCGCCACGACGTACTCTCCCCCGATCTTGAAGGGGGTGAGGCCGGTGCCGGGGAGGAAGCAGTCGGGGAAGAGGCCGACGAATACCAGGGCGATCCCGCCCAGGGTGACTATGCCCATCACGGCAGAGAAGATCCGGATGAAGCGAGGGCGAGAGCTGAACAGCAGCACCAGCGGTATCCCCGCCCCCTGGATGAAGCGCATCAGTATCCAGAACTGGGTAGGCTCGTTGGCGGTCCAGCCGTGGAAGACGCCCATGCCGTAGTAGCCCAGGGTGTGAAAGGCTGTGACGAGGCTCATGGAGAAGTAGATGGCGCTGAGGCCGTAAAGGAAGGGATCCGGTGTCATGTGGGATGCGAAGACTCCCAGGAAGCCCACGAACAGGTATATGGTTATGTTGCCGAATTCGACCACAGAATGGAACAAGAGGTAGTTCTTCGTGGCGCCGTACCACAGAAAAGCGGTCAGCACCGCGAAAACGAGCAGGTACCGAATATAGCGCAAGTACATCATCTCCAGCACAAGGTTTATTACGAGAGTAAATTAGTCTTGGACAGGATAGCATGAAAGTCACTGTAATACCAGTAAGAAGGAACTACTCATTGCGACCAGTGGCTCTTTTCCGGCCATGATAGTACAATTAATCATAAGCAATATAACCAAGGGAGATGAGTTCATGCCCATATACATGAACAACGGTGCTACCACCTGGCCCAAGCCGGAGCGCGTGGCGCGCGCGATGTACGACTTTCTTGCGGAGGGAGGGGCGAACGTCGCAAGGGGCTCGGCGTCGGAGCGGGACCTCGACAGTGTAAGCCTCGTACTATCCTGCAGGCAGAAGCTGACCGATCTTCTCGGCGGCTGGGGCGGCGATCCCCGGCACACTGTCTTCACATCGTCTGTGACCGAGTCGCTCAACATCGTCCTGAAGGGCTTCCTGAGGCCCGGGATGACGGTGCTGACCTCGGCGATGGAGCACAACGCCGTCCTTCGCCCGCTGCGCAGGCTGGAAGAGAGCGGCGTGAAGGTGGAGATCGCCCCCTGCGACGGGGAGGGCTTTCTGCACCCGGAGGTTTTCGCCGGGGCTCTCGAGCGGTCCAGGCCGGATCTGGTCGTTTTCTCACACGCGAGCAACGTGTGCGGCACGGTGCAGGATCTGCCGACGCTGGCGGCCCTCTGCCGGGAGTTCGGAACTCCGCTGGTGGCGGACTGCGCCCAGACAGCCGGGCTGGTATCGCTAGACGCGCAGGGTCTCGGGCTGGCCGCCCTCTGCTTCACCGGGCACAAGGGGCTGATGGGGCCGCAGGGGATAGGCGGGGTGCTCTTCCAGCCGAGTTTCGCCGAGCGTGTGGACTGGTTTGTCGAGGGAGGCACGGGGAGCTTCTCGCACCTGGAGTTGCAGCCGGATGCCATGCCTGACAAGTTCGAGGCGGGAACACCCAACTTGCCCGGAATAGCGGGATTGCTGGCGGCGCTGGAATGGCTGAAAGAGACGGACCTGGAGACGGTGTGCGCCAGGGAGGAGGCGACGGGGGCGGCACTGCTGGAGGGGCTGCTCTCCCTGCCGGGGGTAGTGATATACGGAAGGGACAGGATGGACGGGGCGCGCCTTCCGGTGTTCGCTGTGAACTTCGACGGGCAGGACAATGGAGAGCTAGCCGGAAGGCTGTTCGATGAGTTCGGCGTGGAGACCCGCCCCGGCCTGCACTGCGCACCGCTCGCCCACAGGACTTTGGGCTCCTACCCCGGTGGGTCGCTGCGGATTAGCCCGGGGTACTTCACCACCGAGACGGACGTCGAGACCACGCTCCGCGCGCTTCGCTCGATCCTGGGTTGAGAGGCTCCGCTTTGAAAAAGCCCTCGGAAAGCCGATGCCGCAAGTTTCCGGCCGCGGCGGCGGTATGGTCTTTTCCTGCGGATTAATGTATCTTGGCACTGGGTGTGCGCCTGCGAAGGGGACGCCTAGTACGGGGCCGTTCGGCCGCCGGAGGTCTTTGAAGAGATGAAGATAGTGGTCGTTGGCGGAGGGGAAGTCGGGTACAGCGTGGCGGGGACCCTCTCGGAGGAGGGGCATGACGTCACCGTGGTGGAGGAGGACGAGGAGAGGGCGGAGAAGCTGGACGACGAGCTGGACGTCATCACGGTGCGCGGCAGCGGTGCGAGGCCGCAGGTGCTGGAGAAGGCGGGGATCCTCCCCGGGTGCGACGTGGACATACTGGTGGCCTGCACTGACAGGGACGAGGTAAATATCCTCGCCTGCTGGATAGCCAAGAGGGCCGGGGTGGAGCGGGTCATATCGCGCGCCCGCGCGATGGAGTTCACCGATAGCCCCACCTGGGCAAAGGACCTGGGCATAGATGTGATGAACTCCCCGGAGCGCTCGGTAGCGCGCGAGATACTGGAGCTGCTGTTCGTCAGCTCTGCGGAGCACACGGCGGAGCTGCTGGACGGCAGGTCGGGGATATACGCTCTGCGCGTTGCGCCGGACTCGGAGCTTGTCGGGCTCCAGCTCAAGGACCTGAAGGCTCTCTACCCGAATTTCGCGGCCCTGATAGTCTACATCGACCGGGAGGGCGGAGGCTCGGTGCCCTACGGGACGATGACCCTGCGAGCCGACGACCTGTGCTACATAGTGACAACTCGCGAGCAGGCGTGGAAGCTGGAGGAGATTTACCAGAGAAAGAAGAGCCGCCCTCTGAAACGGGTGCTGATAATCGGCGGCGGCAAGCTTGGCTTCCAGGTTGCGTGGCGGCTTGAGAGCCGCTTCCGCAATTTGGACATTCGCCTGATCGACAACAACCGGGAGAAGTGCGAGCGGCTGGCATCGGAGCTGAAGCACACGCTGGTGCTGCATGGGGACGGGGCGGACGACGCCTTCCTCGTCCAGGAGGGAATAGAGGGGGCGGACGGCCTGGTGTGCGCGACGGGGAGCGACGAGGCCAACCTTCTCTTCGCGGTACTCGGGAAGAGCTTGGGTGCGAAGAAGACGATCGCGATAGCCAGGCGCAAGATCTACGCTCGCCTGCACGGCTATATGTCCGTGGACGCGATAGTCAACCCGAACAGCGCCCTCTCCTCCGTGATACTCAGCCAGGCGCGGCACAGGTCCGGCGGCGGCGCTCTGGCGATAATAGACAAGATAGACGCGGAGATGATGGAGCTGACCGTCCCGGTCGGCAGCCCGGCGGCGGGGCGCGCCATCATGGACCTCGGAATGCCGAAGGGGATGCTGATAGCCCTTGTCGTCCGCGGCGGGGAGGCCTTCGTCCCGACCGGCTCGACCGTCATGAACGAGGGAGACAGGGCGCTGCTCTTCGCCTCGACAGACCTGATGGACGAGGCGGGCGAGTACTTGGGGGTCAGGTAGCCTTGCACCCGAGGCTGGTGGCGAGGGTCCTGTCGCCCCTGACCGCCATGATCTCCCTGTCGATGCTGCTGCCGCTGGCGTGGGCGGTCCACGACGGAAGCCCGGACGCGAGGGCATTTCTTGTCTCGATCGGGGTCGGGCTGCTGCTCTCCGCTCTTCTGCACCGGGGCGGCAGGAGGGCCGATTACGGAGAGCTGGACATACAGGACGGCTTCGGCGTTGTCGCACTGGCGTGGCTCGCCGCGTCCCTGCTGGGGGCCCTGCCATTCTGGCTGCACGGTGTCGCCCCTACCTTCGCGGACGCCTTCTTCGAGTCGGTATCCGGCTTCACCACCACGGGCGCCTCGGTGATAGCCGATGTCGAGGCATGTCCGCGCGGGATCCTGTTCTGGCGCGGCCTTACACACTGGCTCGGGGGCATGGGCATCATCGTGCTTGGGCTGGCGGTGCTGCCCTTCATCGGCGTGGGCGGCATGGAGATGTTCAGGGCCGAGGTCCCCGGGCCATCGAAGGAGAAGATGACGCCCAGGATAAGGGAGACGGCCGCCCGCCTGTGGGGGGTCTACGCGCTGCTGACCGCGGCTCAGGCAGCGCTTCTTTCGCTCGGTGGCATGAGCGCCTTCGACGCGTTGGTCCACTCCTTCGGGACGGTGGCGACGGGCGGGTTCTCCACTTTGAACCAGAGCCTGGGCCAGTACGGCTCCGCCTACTTCGAGTGGGTGACCGCCGCATTCATGTTCCTCGCGGGTGCGAACTTCGTTCTGCACTACCGTTTTTTAAGGGGCGACCTCTCCGCCTTCTTTAAGAACGACGAGTTCCGCGTCTACGCCGGGATCGTGCTCGCCTCGACCGTCGCCGTCAGCGCGGAGCTGATGCGCGCCGGTGTCTTCCCCTCGGCGACGGAGGCCGTACGGCGCGGGGCGTTCCAGGTCGTGAGCGTGATCACCACCACCGGCTTCATAACCGCCGACTACGAGCTGTGGCCCTCCTTCGTCAGGATGCTGCTCTTCTTCCTGATGTTCGCCGGCGGTTGCGCAGGCTCCACCGGCGGCGGCATCAAGACCATCAGGCTTATCGTGCTTTGGCGTCACATGCGCGCCGGGATGCAGGAGCTGCTGCACCCGAGGGCAGTCGTGCACATCAAGGTCGGCGGCAAACCGGTCAAGGAGGAGGCCATCTCCTCGGTGACCTCGTTCTTCATTCTTTACATGACGGTCTTCACCTGCGGGACTTTCTTCATGACCCTGACGGGGCTGGACTTCACCACAGCCGTGACAGGGACGGCGTCGACGCTTGGAAACGTCGGCCCTGCCCTGGGTTCGTTAGGGCCGATGGAGAACTACTCGGTCGTGCCCCGGGCGGCGAAGTGGGGATTCTCGGCCTTGATGCTGCTCGGACGGCTTGAACTGTACACGGTGCTGCTGCTCTTCATGCCGGGGACGTGGAGGAGGTAGGGCCGGGATGAAGGCTCTGTCGAGCATCGCTCGCCCGGCTCGCTATACGGGGAGGCGCGCTCCGTGAACCCGTGGCTCGTGGCGAAGATGCTCTCCCTCATCACCGCGATCGTCTCCATGTCGATGCTTTGGCCCCTGGCCTGGTCGTGGCGCGACGGCAGCGGGGACGACGTCGCCATAATCCAGTCGATCCTGATCGGGCTGTGCGCGTCGGGGCTGCTCTACGCGGCCGGACGCAGGCACAGGGGGTACGGAAGAGTGAGCGCGAAGGACGCTTTCGCGGTCGTCTCGCTATCCTGGATAGCCGCGTCCGCGATCGGGGCTCTGCCGTACTACCTGCACGGGATGGTCCCCACCTTCGGAGACGCCTTCTTCGAGGCAATGTCCGGCTTCACCACAACCGGGGCGTCAATCCTTCCGGACATAGAGATGCACCCGAGGGGGCTTCTCTTCTGGAGGGGGCTCACTCACTGGGTGGGGGGAATGGGGATAATCGTCCTGGGGCTGGCCGTGCTCCCCTTTCTCGGCGTGGGGGGCATAAACCTCTTCAGGGCCGAGGTCCCGGGGTTCGCGGTCGAGAAGATGACGCCCAGGCTGCACCAGATGGCACTGCGCCTGTGGGGGATCTACGTACTGATGACGGTCGCCGCCGCCGCGCTGCTTTTTATAGGCGGCATGAGCGGGTTCGACTCTCTAAGCCACGCCTTCAGCACGATTGCGACCGGGGGTCTGTCGCCTCTTAACCGCAGCATCGGACACTACGATTCCGCCTACTTCGACTGGGTGATAACCCTCTTCATGTTCTTCTCCGGGGTAAACTTCGCCCTCCACTACCGACTGCTGCTCGGGGACACGAAGGCCTACGGCGCAGACCCGGAGTTCAGAACCTACCTCGGGATAGTCCTGCTGGCCACCGTCTGGGTCGCCTCGGTCCTGCGCCTGAACGGGCTCTACGCCACCGTCGGAGAGTCGGTCAGATATGCGGCCTTCCAGGTGGTCAGCGTAATAACCTCGACCGGCTTCAGCACCGCGGACTACAACCTATGGCCACCATTCACGCACGCGGTCTTCGTCTTCCTGATGTTCGCGGGGGGCTCCTCCGGCTCCACCGCCGGCGGCTTGAAGTGCATACGAGTGCTGGCGCTCGGGCGTCGGCTGCGGGAAGGCCTCTCCACCGCTTTGCACCCGAGGGGAGTCTTCCGGGCGCGTATCGGGGGCAAGACAGTATCCCGGGAGGCGATGTCCGCTGTTACGGCCTACTTCGCCCTCTACATGCTGACCTTTGCCGCGGGTGCCCTGTTCATGGCGTGGCTCGGGCTGGACTTCACAACGGCCTTCAGCAGCGCGGCCGCCGCCCTGGGAAACACAGGCCCCGGCCTCGGCTCTGTCGGGCCTGCGTCGAACTTCTCCCACTTGCCCGCGGCGGGCAAGTGGATGCTATCCTTCCTGATGCTGCTGGGACGGCTTGAGCTTTACACCTTCATCCTCATATTCGTGCCGGACATGTGGAAGAGGTAGGGCCGTCGGCGCGTGTGATAGAATAGCGGAAAATCCGTTGTTTCAACCAGATGCAGATCGGAGGGGTGACCGTGAAGCTCATAGACATGAACCGGCTTGAGAACGAGCAGATACTGCCGGGCCTGCGCGCCCGGATGATAAACTCGAGGAGCGTCTCGCTGGTACAGTGGACCATGGAGGAGGGGGCCTACTTCCCCCTGCATGACCACTCGCACGAGCAGATTCTCAGCGTGGTCTCCGGCAGAGTCGAGATGACAGTGAACGGCGAGAAGATCATACTCGACGAGGGTTGCGTCCTCGTCCTCGACCCAGGCGAACCGTACGCGATGAAGGCCCTGTCGGATAGCTTCATGGTGGGTATCTACCACCCTCTTCGGGGCGGCTTCGGGAAGTAACCGGAGCCTCTTGTTTTTTCAAGTATGGGGTCTTGACAAATTTCGGAATTACAGTACCATAATGCCCGAACTATGAGAGTCGGAGAGGGGAGCGAACGCCATGAGCGAGGTTATTGCCGTCTCCGAGGCAGCTTCACTTGCGTTTCACGGGATGGCCCTGCTGGCCTCGGGCGGGAGAATGAGCGCGAAGGAGATGGCCGAGGCGGTAAAAGTCTCGGAGGCGCACCTCGCGAAGGTCTTCCAAAGACTTGCGCGGGAGGGACTTGTCTCCTCCACGCGCGGCCCGGGGGGAGGGTTCGAGCTGGCTAGGCCGGCGGAGGAGATCTCCCTGTACGACGTCTACGTCGCGGTCGAGGGGGCTCCGTCCAAGGGCGACTGCCTTCTTCGCAGGGAGAGCTGCCCGTTCGGAAGCTGCATCATGGGCTCCACTCTGGGGGATATCAAGAGGGAGTTCGTCGACTACCTGAAGAGTGCCACACTGAGAGGGCTGCGGAGGGGGGAAGAGGGATGAGCAAGGTTATGCGGAGGATAATCAGGATAGACGAGGACAAGTGCGACGGCTGCGGCCTGTGTGCCGACGCCTGCCACGAGGGGGCCATCCGGATCGTGGACGGCAAGGCGAAGCTGGTGAGCGACAGGTACTGTGACGGGCTGGGGGACTGCATCGGGGAGTGTCCTCGTGGCGCAATCAGCTTCGAGACACGGGAGGCGGACGCGTACGACGAGGATGCGGTCAAGGCCCGCATGGCGGAGAGGCAGGCCGTGAAGTGCGACGATCTGCCCTGCGGCTGCCCGGGCTCTGCCGTGTGCGACCTGCGAGACGCAGCGCCTGCTCCTCGGTCCTGCGCCTGCTCGGGGGCTGCCAAGTATGGGTTAACCAACTGGCCGATTCAGATCCGCCTGGTTCCGGAGAACGCCCCGTGGCTCAAGGGTGTCGAGCTGGTGGTGGCGGCGGACTGCACTCCGTTCGCCTTCTCGGACTTCCACAGTGAGTTCCTCTCAGGGGACAGGGTCTGCCTGGTGGGGTGTCCGAAACTGGACGATACTGCGGCCTATGCGGAGAAGCTTGCGCGGATCATATCGGCGAACGAGATAGACTCGGTCATCGAGGTGCGGATGGAGGTCCCGTGCTGCGGCGGGCTGACCAGGCTGCTTGAGCGGGCGTGCGAGGAGTCGGGGCGCAACGTCTCGCTGAAAATTTACACAATTGGCGTCCGCGGGGATATAATCGACAAGGAGACGATACGCTTCTCGCGCAGATAGACTGGCGGCGGGACGGCAGTAAAACACAGTGAGACTAAGGGGGTAAATACGAAAATGTTCTGTTTTCAGTGTCAGGAGACTGCGAAGAACCAGGGGTGCACCATAGCGGGAGTGTGCGGCAAGAAGGAGCCGACCGCCAACCTCCAGGACCTGCTTATCTACGTCTGCAAGGGGATCTCTGTTTACGGAGACGCCCTCAGGCGAAAGGGAACTGTGGACAGGGAGGCGGGGAGATTCCTGATCAGGGCGCTCTTCGTCACGATAACCAACGCCGCATGGGACGACGACGCGATCATCGAGTGGATCCGCAGGGGGCTGGAGGTTCGGGACGCAGTGGCCGAGAGGGCCAGGGCGGCGGGCGCCGCTCCGGAGGCTCTGCCGGACTGCGCCGTCTGGAAGGCGTCGGGCAGGGATGAGATAGTGGAGAAGGCCAACTCGCCCGAGGTGCGAGTCACCTCGATGGATAACGAGGACGTGCGCTCGCTCCGAGAGCTTCTCATCATCGGCACGAAGGGAATCGCCGCCTATGCGGAGCACGCCGAGGTGCTGGGCTTTGAGAAGGACGAGGTCTACTCCTCTATGATGGAGGGGCTGGCCTCCACGACGAAGGAGCTCTCCGTCGACGACATGGTTGCGATGGTCATGAAGACTGGCGAGAACGCCGTCGCCACGATGGCGCTGCTCGACGAGGCCAACACGAAGACCTACGGCAACCCGGAGATCACCGAGGTCAACTTGGGAGTACGGGGCAACCCGGGGATACTTATCTCCGGACACGATCTGAAGGATATGGAGGAGCTGCTGAAGCAGACCGAGGGGACAGGGGTCGACGTCTACACCCACGGCGAGATGCTGCCGGCCAACTACTACCCGGCCTTCAAGAAGTACGATCACTTCGTGGGCAACTACGGCAGCTCCTGGTGGCATCAGAACAGGGAGTTCGAGTCGTTCAACGGCCCGATCCTGCTGACCACCAACTGCCTCGTCCCGCTGAAGAAGGAGAACACCTACCTGGACAGGCTGTTCACCACCGGCGTGGTGGGTTATCCGGGCGCGAAGCACATAGCTGACAGAAAGCCGGGCGGCGCGAAGGACTTCTCAGCGCTGATAGAGATGGCGAAGAAGTGCGCAGCACCCGAGGAGATCGAGACGGGCAAGCTGGTAGGCGGCTTCGCTCACGCTCAGGTGCTCGCTCTTGCCGACAAGGTTATCGAGGCGGTGAAGTCCGGCGCGATCAAGCGCTTCGTCGTGATGGCGGGGTGCGACGGCCGCTTCCCGTCGCGCGACTACTACACGGACGTGGCGAAGAACCTGCCGAAGGACACCGTCATCCTCACAGCCGGCTGCGCCAAGTACCGCTACAACAAGCTCGACCTGGGCGACATCGGTGGCATACCGCGCGTGCTGGACGCGGGGCAGTGCAACGACTCCTACTCCCTCGCAGTTATCGCCATGAAGCTGAAGGAGGCCTTCGGGCTGAGCGACATCAACGAGCTTCCCATCTCCTACGACATCGCCTGGTACGAGCAGAAGGCCGTGGCCGTGCTACTGGCACTGCTTTTCCTCGGAGTCAAGGGGATCCGCCTCGGGCCGACACTGCCGGGCTTCCTCTCTCCGGCGGTTGCTGACGTCCTAGTGAAGAACTTCGACATCAAGCCTATCGGGACTGTCGAGGAGGACATCGCCGCGATGATGGCGGGCAAGTAGAAGCAGGCGGATCTGGACGTAGGGGCGCGGGGGCAGGTCTCCCGCGCCTTTTTTGATGCCCGGAGGTAGGCCGGGAAGCGGGTCGAAAATGGGAAAAGCGCCGCGCTTCTTGCGCCAAATAGGAATAATAGATATAATCGTCCCGGTTCAGTATGCGACTTAATATTTCTGAAGGGATGGGTTTTCTCGATGAAGGGTTTCAATGATCTTCTCACGTCGCGCTACGGCCCGGCGATCACTGGCGGCGTAGTGGGAGCGCTGGCGTCGCTCCTGGTCTACTTCGGCAATCCCGGTAATATGGGGATATGCGTAGCCTGCTTCACGCGCGATATCGCGGGGGCGCTCGGTCTGCACAGGGCGGGGGTTGTCCAGTATCTGCGCCCGGAGATACCGGGCTTTATTCTGGGGGCTTTCGCTGCGGCCTTCCTCGCGAAGGAGTACCGTCCGCGCTCCGGCTCCTCCCCCATGGTCCGCTTCTTCCTGGGCTTCTTCGCCATGATCGGCGCTCTTATCTTCCTCGGCTGCCCGTGGAGGGGCTACTCCAGGCTTGCCGGGGGCGACTGGAACGCGCTCGCTGGGATTGAGGGGCTTGTGGTGGGGGTGACCATCGGCATCGCATTTCTGTGGCGCGGTTTCAGCCTGGGCAAGGCGGACAGGTCGCCCGTCTGGGCCGGGTCAGTCATGCCGCTGGCGGCGCTTGCTCTGCTCGCCCTTCTTCTGCTCAGGCCGCTCTTCGGGCCGGAGGGCACCGGGCCTGTCTTCTTCTCGGCGTCCGGACCCGGAGCAGCTACCGCGCCGATAGCGATATCTCTTGCCGCCGGGCTTCTCATCGGCTGGATGGCGCAGAAGAGCAGGTTCTGCACAGTGGGGGCGATACGCGACCTCTTCATGTTGAAGGATCCTCACCTGTTCAACGGGATGGCGGCCTTCGTAGTGGCCGCATTCGCTACGAACTATCTGCTGGGACAGTTCAATCCCGGCTTCGAGAATCAGCCTGTGGCTCACACAAACCAGATGTGGAACTTCATGGGAATGG
>MTBK01138862.1_pt1 | contig 28822 bp, 18 predicted proteins | sample 1535981 | NCBI WGS metagenome assembly MTBK01 (sample SAMN06109225, study PRJNA356200) | anaerobic digester metagenome | isolation source: biogas reactors fed with pig manure or primary and secondary sludge | place: Spain | collected 2016-06-30
CCTCTTTGTCCGACTACACTCCTCAGATCAGCCCCAATGGTGGAGGGGGCCTTCGGGAGACCGACCTCTTTGACTATTGCCCTGCGCGGCCCCATGATTCCGGTGATTGAAAACCGCCCTTACCGGCGGCAGCTCTGCCGGCAGGTGCTCCCTTCAGGCAGTGTCGCCGTCTGCCCGGGATGGCGCCGGTGACCTGCCGACAGCACACTGAGAAGGCGCTGCTGTCAATATGCTGCAAAACTCTAACGGCCGGGGGTTGTGGTGAATTTGTTGCAGCCCATCGGAGAACCCCGGGTATTTTGGGGCGGTAATATTTAACGAACTGTCCTGGTTCACTTGGCGGCTGCAGGTGCTTTGGCAGGAGCCGGTGGTGTTGCGGAGCGCCACGTCACTTTAAATCAATGAAGGTCAGCGATTGACCCGCTCAATAATCAGGATTAAAGGGGTGAAACGGTGCTGGAGATTCGTTTTCACGGCCGGGGGGGACAGGGTGCGGTTACCTCGGCACAGCTTTTTGCGCAGGCGGCGATTATGGAGGGAAAATACGCACAGGCTTTCCCCGATTTCGGGCCGGAACGGCGGGGGGCGCCGGTCGCGGCCTTTTGCCGGATAGATGAACAGCCGATTTATTTGCGGACAAAGATCAATGAACCGGATATCGTCGTGGTTCTGGACCCCTCGCTTTTGCAGACGGTGAATGTTGCCGCCGGAATGAAGGAGCAGGGTGTTTTGGTGATCAACTCCGCTAAGAAACCGCATCATTTTATGGGGCAAGAGCTGTCTCAGGTGGCCACGATTAACGCTACGCAGGTTGCTTTGGCGATCTTAAAACGGCCCATTACCAACACGGTTTTGTTGGGGGCGCTGGCTAAAATAACCACTGTGGTCGGAGTGGAATCGCTGATTGATGCTATTGAGCGGCAGTTCAGTGCCAAAATTGCGGCGCTAAACGTAAAGGCTTTGCAGAGAGCTGTTGCCGAAACCCTTGTCTTGAATAAGGATGATTGCACGCCGGCGGAGCTGGAGGGGTGCAGCGGGCTTGCCGATATTGCCACAGCGGTAGCTGCAGAAGATCTGCCTAAAGCCGATTCCGAGTATTTGTGGGGGGAGCTGGAGCCGGGTTGTGTGATCACAGATGCCGGAAACGCGAAATCGTTCCGGACAGGAGACTGGCGTTCCTTTTCGCCGGTGCTGAATAAAAAGCGGTGCATCAAGTGCGGGATCTGCTGGATCTATTGTCCCGATATTGCTTACCGGGAGGATGAGGAAGGTTTCTATATTGCCGATCTGGATTACTGCAAGGGGTGCGGCATCTGTGCGCAGGAATGCCCGGTGGGGGCGATTCACCTGGAAATGGAAGAGGAGGCGGGGGTGATATGAAAAAACGCGTGGGTTTGGAAGTGTCTTACGCGGCCGCAGAGGCGGTTAAGCGGTGCAATGTCGATGTGATTGCTGCCTATCCGATCACTCCCCAGACCCATATTGTGGAGCGCCTTTCGGAATTTGTAGCCAACGGCGAGCTCGATGCCGCATTTGTTCCTGTGGAATCGGAGCACTCGGCGATGAGCTTGTGTGTCGGCAGCCAGGCGGTGGGAGCACGTTCGTTTACCTGCACCAGTTCCCAGGGTTTGGCGCTGATGAGCGAGATTGTTTATATTACCGCTTCGTTGAGGTTGCCTTTGGTGATGATGCTGGTGAACCGCTCCCTCTCCGGCCCCCTCTCCATCTGGAATGATCACAGTGATGTCATGGCGGTGCGGGATTGCGGCTGGATCCAGCTGTTTGTCAGAAACGGCCAGGAAGTTTTTGATCATGCTTTTATTTCTTATAAAATTGCCGAAGATCACGGCGTTCTTTTGCCGGTGATGATCAATTTTGACGGATTTATCCTTTCTCATATGTTCGAGCCCATGGAGCTGGTGGAGCCCGCCGTGATCGAACGGTACCTGCCTCCGTATAACCCAAAATATGTGCTCCATCCGGATCAGCCCCTGACCATGGGGGCTTTTGCCATGCCGGCGGTCTTTACGGAGGCAAAAAAGGCGCAGGACGAAGCTTTGCGGCAATCTTACCCCCATATACTGAGGGCATGGCAGGATTGGGGGGATTTAACGGGCCGCTATTATGATCCGGTGGAGGGATTTTGGACAGAGGATGCCGAGACGATCTTTGTCGCCCTGGGCAGTTTTGGCGAAACGGCGGGCGAGGCGGTTAAAGCGCTGCGGGAGCGGGGCGAGCAAGTGGGCTTGTTGAACCTGCGCCTGTGGCGCCCGTTTCCTTTCGAGGCCTTTGCCCGGGTGGTGGAAGGGGTCCGCAATTTGATTGTCCTCGACCGGGCCGTATCCTATGGGGGCCCCGGAGGCCCCGTGGCCGGTGAAATTCGTTCCGCCCTTTACAACCTCGAAAACAGACCGCAGGTGTACAGTTTTGTTTCCGGGTTGGGGGGCCGGGATGTCACGGTGCAGGATTATATGGCCATGTTTACCGGCGCCATCTCCGGGGAAGCCCCTCGGGATGGAATTTTTGGCGTTCGCGGATAGGTGCGGGGAGGCTGCTATTTTGATGGGGGAAAGGGTGGATTGAATGAATGATGCCGGCCTTTATGCCGTAAAATCGCTGCCGAAAAAGGAATATCTGGCTCCCGGCCACCGCTCTTGTCCGGGCTGCGGGGAGGTGTTGGCGGTACGCCTTGTGCACAAGGCTCTCGGCCGCAACACGATCACCGCGTCGGCAACGGGATGCATGGAGATCGTCTCCTCGCCGTTTCCGTTGACCTCCTGGGAGATTCCCTGGATTCATGTCGCCTTCGAAAATGCGGCGGCTGTGGCCGGCGGCATCGAGGCTGCGCTGAAGGTTTTGCAGCGGAAGGGGAAAATTGCCCCCAAAGAAATAAATGTTGTCGCCATGGCCGGGGACGGCGGAACCGCGGATATCGGTTTGCAGGCACTTTCCGGGGCGTTGGAGCGGGGCCACGATTTTCTTTATGTTTGTTACGACAACGAAGCCTATATGAATACAGGCGTACAGCGATCCTCGGCGACGCCCTTCGGTGCCCATACGACGACTTCGCCGGCCGGCACAGCGGTGCCCGGGCAGATTACGTGGAAAAAGAATATGCCGGAGATCGTTGCCGCCCATAAGATTCCCTATGTGGCCACCGCCACTCCCAGCTATCCTCTCGATCTGATCAATAAAATTGAGAAAGGGGCGGCGGCGGAGGGGCCGGCGTATGTCCATATTTTATCTGTTTGCCCCACAGGCTGGGGAATTGGCAGCGCAGAGACGATCAAGATCGGGCGGTTGGCGGTTCAAACCGGGTTCTTTCCCCTTTACGAGGTCGAGGACGGCGCCTATAAGATCACGGTAGATTGTGCAGAACTTTTGCCGTTGGAGCGCTATCTGCAACCCCAGGGGCGCTTTCGCCACCTGAGCGAGGAGCTGATCGCACAGCTTCGCCGGCGTGTTTTTGAGCAGTGGGCGGAGCTGAAAAGGCGCGCCGCCTTATCCGCTTCTGCGGCCCGCTGAAGATGGCGGAAACCGGCTTTCTTGTAAGTATTATCCCCATTGCGGACCACTCCGGGCCGGGAAAGCGCCCGGTGAAAAGAGGGGGGAGGAGAATAGATGGGGAAACAGGCGATTGAGCGGATTGTAGAAAAATATGGATCAGACCATGCTGATGTTTTGGAAATGTTGATCGATATTCAGGAAAAGGAGCACTACCTATCCCGGGAAACGCTGCAATATCTTTCTGAAAGGCTGGCTGTGCCCTTAACCCGGCTGTACCATATGGCTACGTTTTATGAAGCCCTCAGCTTAAAACGGCGCGGACGCCATCAGATACACGTTTGCATGGGCACTGCCTGCCATGTTCGGGGTGCGGCACGGATCCTGGAGCAGCTGGAACGTTGCTTGTCGATCAAGTCCGGGGAGGTTACTCCTGATTTGCAATTTGGTTTGGCAACCGTTAACTGCGTGGGAACCTGTGCTTTGGGACCGGTTGTATCGGTTGACGGGGAATACCATGGCCATATGTCGGCGTCAAAAGTGGAGCGCATGCTCAAGAGATACAGTGAGACAGAGGCAAACGGGGTGGCCGTGTGTCAAAAATAAAATCGGTGGGTGAACTGGCGGAGCTCCGCGCAGCAATACTGGACCAAAGGGATGCCGGCAGGCCTTGCATTACCACCTGTCTGGGGACCGGCTGCCATGCTTACGACAGTCAGGAAGTGTACAACGCTTTTGCCGGGGAGATTCATTCCCGCGATCTCGCGGACAAGGTGGATCTAAGGGGCAGCGGCTGCCACGGTTTTTGCGAACAGGGACCGATCGTGGTGCTTTCCCCCGGTGAAATCTGCTATTGCCATGTCCAGCCGGAGGATGCGGCAGAGATTATCACAGAGACTGTTTTGAAAAATGAGGTAATCGAGCGGTTGCTTTATCGGGATCCTGTTACCGGCCGGAGGTTTGAACGGGAGGGGGAAATCCCCTTTTATAAACATCAGGACAGGCTGATTTTAGGCCAAAACCGGCTGCTTGATCCGAAAAATATAGAGGACTATCTGGCCCTGGGAGGGTACAAAGCGCTGGCCGGGGCTTTGGCGGAGATGACGCCGGAGGATGTGCTCGAAGAGGTGAAAAAAGCCAATCTGCGGGGGCGCGGCGGGGGAGGGTTCCCGGCGGGAATCAAGTGGGAGACGGCGCGCCGGGCTCCGGAAAAAGAAAAGTACGTCATCGTGAACGCAGATGAGGGTGATCCCGGTGCCTATATGGATCGCAGCCTGCTGGAAGGAAATCCGCACCTGATTTTGGAGGGTTTACTCATCGGCGCTTACGCTATCGGGGCGGCGGAAGGGTATCTCTATGCGCGTCAGGAGTACCCTTTGGCTGTTGAAAATTTTACCCTGGCTGTTCAGCAGGCCGAGGAGTACGGTTTGCTCGGCAGCGATATCCTCGGGACAGGCTTTGCTTTTAGCGTCAAGATCAAACGCGGCGCGGGGGCGTTTGTCTCCGGCGAATCCAGCGCACTGATGGCAGCGATCGAGGGGCTGGTCGGTGAACCCCGGCCCAAGCATATCAATACGGCGATCAGCGGTCTGTGGGGCAAACCGAGCAACCTCAACAATGTGGAGACCTGGGCCAACGTTCCCTTGATTATCGAGCGGGGCGCCGCCTGGTTTAAGCGCATCGGCAATGAGCGCAACAGCGGCACGAAAATATTTTCCCTCGTCGGGAAGATCAACAATACCGGTTTGGTGGAGGTGCCCATGGGGACCCCCCTGCGGAAAATTATCGAGGATATCGGGGGCGGTATCCCCGGGGGCAAGAAATTCAAAGCGGTGCAAACCGGCGGGCCCTCCGGAGGCTGCATCCCGGAGCAGTATCTGGATACACCTGTTGATTTTGACTGTCTCGAAGAGCTGGGAGCGATGATGGGCTCGGGCGGCATGATCGTGATGGATGAGGATAACTGTATTGTTGATGTGGCCAAATATTTTATGCATTTTCTAAAGGATGAATCCTGCGGGAAATGCAGCAGTTGCCGGGAAGGGACCACAAGGATGTACGAAATACTCGATGCGATTACCCGGGGTGAAGGGCGCGAGGGAGATCTCGAGCTGCTGGAAGAGCTCGCCTGGGTGATGAAAAACGCTTCCCTCTGTGCGCTCGGTTCCACGGCGGCCAATCCTGTTCTAAGCACGCTGCGTTATTTCCGCGAGGAGTACGCCGCCCATATTCAGGAGAAAAGGTGCCCGGCGAAAGTTTGCCCAGCTCTGATTCGCTATTCCATCGATCCTGAAATATGCGACGGCTGCGGCCGGTGCCGGCGCAGCTGTCCGGAAAAGGCAATTACCGGGGAGTTAAATACGCCCCTGGTCATTGACGGTGCTCTCTGTTCGCGCTGCGGTATCTGCCGGGAAGTTTGCCACCTTGAGGCAATTGTTGTGGAGTAGCGGCGGCCTTTGAGCGGCGGGGGAACTAGTATGATTCGCCCCGGCGGCTTGCTTGCCAAAATATGAAGAAGGTATGGGGATAGCATGGTACATCTAGTGATTGATGGTAAGGGCTTTCAGGCAGAAGAAGGGCAAAATGTGTTGGAGGTGGCTCTGGAAAACGGAATTGAGATTCCCCACCTGTGTTACCATGAACAGCTCTCCCCCTATGGCGGCTGCCGCCTCTGCCTGGTGGAGATTACAAGGGGCGCCCGGACCTTTTTGAGCACCTCCTGCACCTATCCCTGTCTGGAGGGTCTTGTTGTCAGGACGGATACCCCGGATGTTCTTCGGGCGCGTCGGCTCGTTTTGGAGCTGCTCATGCCTTTGGCGCCGGAGGCGCCGCGACTGCAGGCTCTGGCTCGCCAAATGGGAGTGACAGAGACGCGTTTTGCCTCGGATGAAGAGGTAGATGACTGTATCCGCTGCGGTCTTTGCATCCGGGCTTGTGCAGAGCTGGTAGGCGCGGAGGCGATCACCTTCTCCGGTAGGGGGGAGCGCCGGAAAGTGGAGCCGCCTTTCGGGGAGGAGGCGCTGAACTGCATCGGCTGCGGGGCCTGTGTTTTTCTCTGTCCCACCGGCTGTCTCCACATGGAGGATCAAGACGGCGTCAGGACGCTGGACAAATGGAAAAGAACGCTGTCCCTGAAAGCCTGTGCGAGCTGTGGGCGGCGCTATCTTCCCTTTGCCCAAATTGAATTTGCCCGGCAAAAAGGTGAGGATCCTCCGGCTGAAGGTTGGTTTGAATTTTGTCCGGATTGCCGCTAGCAATTTGGCGGCACGGGAAACTGGTTTTCCCTCAACAAATTGGTTATGCCGCAGGGACTACGCTTTTCAAACCGCAGCGTTCTTCTGGTGTTTATTTTCCAACTTACCCCGGAAGATCCACTGTTAATCCGGGGGTGCGCCCTCCGGGGAGGAGCGCCGTTTCGGAATGGGCCATAGATTTTTTATCTTTGCGGGATCCCTCCGGGGCGGCCCCGGCTGAGAGCAGATCTAAGTGCTGTTGGGTGCTGTTGAGGGGATTTCCACTTATCACTTGGGACAATATTCGGTATAATGGAGTCGTGCGGGTGGCGTAAAAATTTATAAAAGCTAATAATCATACAAAATGAGGCCGATAACATGAAGCAAATGGAAAGCAAATACCGCATACTGTTGGAAAACCTTCCCGATGCTTTTTGCTATTGTAAAGCGATTACCGATAATGACGGCAAACCGGTGGATTGTATTTTTCTGAATATAAGCGATGCCTTTGCCGAGATGGTCGGTCTTTCACGGCATGATATTATTGGCCGAAGGGTTACCGAGGTCTATCCCGAAATCAGGGGCTCCTATTATAACTGGCTCGGTCTTTTTGATCGAGTTGCCTGCACCAGTGAAAAAATCTCCTTTGAGAAATACCTTGAATTGAAAGATCGCTGGTATGAAATAACTGCTTATAGCAATGAACCTGGCTTTTTAGCGATACTCTTCCGAAATATTGCTGATGCCAGGAAAATAGAACAGGCTTTGCAAGAAAGTGAAGCCCGTTACCGGAAACTGGTGGAAAACCTGAATGAAGTAATCTACATCCTGGATGAGGATGCCAGGATAGTTTATATCTCCCCCAATGTTGAACAGCTGAGCGGTTATACCATCCCGGAGTTGACGGGCAGGCATTTCACCGAATTTGTCCACGCAGATGATCAGGAAGGACGCATAGAACAATTTTTTAAAGTATTATCGGGGGTGAACGAAGCCACAGAGTATCGTTTTTTGATCAAAAATGGAGAGGCCACCTGGGTGAGAACATCAGCCAGGCCAATCACAAAAGAGGGGCGTGCAATTGGCATACAGGGTGTCCTGATGGATATTACCGTTCGTAAACAGGCTGAAAAAAAGATGCAACACCTGAGCCTTCACGACAGCCTTACGGGACTGTATAACCGCTATTTCCTACAAAATGAAATGGAAAAGCTGGACGCCAACAAGATGCAGTTGCCCATTAGCATTATTATGGCTGACCTAAATGGCTTAAAATTGATTAATGATACCTGTGGGCATGACCTGGGGGATGAGGCGCTTCGCCGCACAGCAGAGCTTTTGAAAAAGTCTTGCCGCAAAAAGGATCTTATCGCCCGTTGGGGCGGCGATGAATTTATAATCTTGCTGCCACAAACCATGCTCAAGGAAGCAAAGGATGTCTGCAAAAGAATAACTGATTACTGCAAAGAAACGCATAAAGAAGGGCTCCCTATTTCAATAGCCCTGGGTGTTGGTTTAAAAAACAGCACGGAGAAGAATCTGGCAGAGGTGTTAAAGGATGCTGAGGATAGTATGTATACGCATAAACTTGCGGAGTACCAAAGCGCAAGAAATGCTGTTTTAAAACACCTGCTTGAGACGCTGGCAGGAAAAAGATTTGAGACGGAAACGCATATCGAGCGTATGCAAAATATGGCCGAAAAGGTAGGCGAAAAAGCGGGTCTTCCTGACTCGGAGCGGCGCCGTCTGGCCGCTCTGGTTTCGCTGCACGATATCGGCAAGATTAACATTCCCGAGGAAATAATAGCTAAAAGAGAAGAGTTGTCCGCAGAGGAGAAAGAAATTATGCAGAAGCATTCGGAAATTGGCTGCAGAATTGCCCGGGCCACGGAAGTATATGCCCATATAGCGGAAGATATTTTGGCGCATCACGAGCACTGGGACGGTTCCGGGTACCCGTGGGGGTTGAAGGGAGAGGAAATCCCTTTTCTGGCCCGGATCGTTAACCTCGTCGATGCTTATGAAGTGATGACCGGAGGCCGGCCTTACCGGAAAGCGATCTCTTCGGCCGATGCTCTTGCCGAGCTTAAAAGGTGTGCCGGCACACAATTCGATCCCGAACTGGTGGAAGTTTTTGTTTCGCTCTGGGAGGATTCGCCGGACTTGTAAGAGTATGTTTCCTCTTCGAACGACCCTGCTCTTTTTATTAAGCAAAAGGAATGTTCCGGGATCCATCCGCCAACAGCAGACCGGTATTCTACCAATCCAACTTACATTTTACTGCACCCCGTTGGGATGAGCGATTCGCTGCGCAGGTGCCTGGCCGTCGAGATCGATAAGGATATGCCCTTGCCAGCCACACCGGCCCTCCCCTGTTTGCCAGTTACACGGGCTGGAAGATGTGTTGTCTCAATATACCTGAAAGAACCTGTGCTGCTCACTGGAAGAGGCGCCTCAGTTACCTGTTCACACGGGAATATATGGTTTTTGATATGACATTACCATGCGGAGGTGAAGGCGTTGTGAGCGTGCGTATATGAACCCGGATGGCCGCGCCCGGTCTCCAGCCCCTCTTTTGGGGCTAAATCTAGCGACAGCAAAAGATGATGGTGGTGCGGCAGGTTTTGGGAGATTGTGGGGGAAGTAATATCCAGGAGTTGGTGGTTGAAAATGTAAAGTGGATCGATGCCAAATCTACAAAGATGGGTTGATGCCTGATGAGGATAATCAAGTCATTGGCGGTATTCGCAAGCAGTGAGACCAGAAGGAAACGGAAGAGCCCCGTCAAACAAACAGCAATGTAAAGATTACCCTACCGAGACCAATATTTTGCCAACCTTGCCCGCTTTCCACTGAACCCTGAAATCGTTGGGGAGAGGTGACCCGTTTGAGTTTTAAGTTCCGGCCGCTCATGGCTATCAGCCTTTGCTATATCGCCGGCATTGCCCTGGGGCGGCTCTGGCTGGAAGCACCGCTGTGGGCGCTGCTGCTGCCGGCGCTGCTGCTGAGCGGGGCGGGAGGGGCCCTCTGGAAAAGGCGCCTCGGCATCCTGGCGCTCTTTTTGTTTTTGGCAGCGGCGGCTGCCGGGACGGCGGCCTTTTTTGCCTCTTTCTATCCGCAGCACGACGGCGAAAGTGTTCTCGGTTATGCCGGCTCCCCGCTCTATGTCGAAGGGAGCATTGCCGAAGAACCGCTGCTCTACGACGATCACAGCGCCTATGTGCTACGGGTGGAAAAAATAGAAATACCCGCGGGGCGTTTTGCCCTTACGGGCCGGCTTCTGGTCAAGGTTTACGGCGATGAGCAGGAGCTGTACCGCTACGGTGAGAGGCTGCGCCTGCGCGGGACTATCACCAGGCCGCCGGGGCGGCGCGTGCCCGGCGGCTTTGACTACGCTTTCTACCTGCGTTCCCAGGGGATCGACGGGCTGATCTATCCCAAACCGGTACAGATCAGCTCCCTGGGCGACGGAGAGACGGGAGGGCTGGAGTCTTCGGCCCTGGCGCTGCGCCGGCGCATGACCGCCGTCATCGACCGGAACATGCCCTCGCCGGCGGCGGAGCTGCTGGCGGGAATCCTCTTCGGACAGCGCAGCCGCCTGCCCGAAGAGGTGCAGCAGAACTTCCGGTCCAGCGGCACCGGCCATCTGTTGGCGGTTTCCGGCCTTCACGTCGGGCTGGTTGCAGCGCTGATCCTGGGGCTGTGGCGCCTTCTCGGGCTGCGGGGGAAAGTGCCGCTGGTGGCAGCCATAGTCTTGATCTTCGGTTACGCCTATCTGACGGGGATGCGTCCCTCGGCGCTGCGGGCGGCGGTGATGATCTCCTTTGCCCTGGGCGCCCTGCTGCTCGAACGGGAGCGGGATCTGCCCACCACGGTGGCTCTCGCTGCCCTGGTAACCCTGCTGTTCAACCCTCTTTTTCTCTTTTCCATCGGCTTTCAGCTCTCCTATCTCGCCACCCTCTCGATCATCTATCTGCAGCCGCCCCTGGCACGGGCAGCGGCCCGGTTGAAACTGCCCCGATTTATCCGCGCTCTCCTGACGGTGACGCTGGCGGCACAGATCGGGGTTCTGCCGATCTGCGCGTACTATTTTCACCATATCCCCGTGGGGGCGCTGCTCTTCAACCTGCTTTTGCTGCCGCTGATGTCGCCGGTGGTGGGGCTGGGGCTGGGCGGCGCCCTGAGCGGGGTCCTGCTGCCGCCAGTTGCAGCGGTGCTGCTGTTCCCCTGCCGCTGGCTGCTGGAGTTGGTCCTGGCGATTACCGCTCTGGCCCGCTTCCCGTTCTTTTACCGGCCCGTTTATCCGCCGGGACCGGCGGGTCTGGTTCTTATCTACGGAATGCTGGTCGCTGCCTGCGCTTTTTATTACCGCCACCGCCGGCAGCAGGAGGCGGGCTCTTTTCCGGAGGAGCCGGGGCTGTTGCGGCAAAAAGATCGCTTCCGGCTGTTCCCGACGGTTTTGCAGAGCACCGCTTACCGCAAGCGGTTGCTTTTTGCCGCTTTAGGGGGCGCGGTCCTGCTGCTGTGGGGTCTAAATCTGTCCCCGTCCCGCTCCCCCGGCCTTGTAGTTACATATCTGGATGTGGGCCAGGGGGCGGCGGCTCTTGTGGAGGCGCCCTGCGGGACGACGATTTTAATCGACGGGGGCGGGGATCCGCCGCACCGGGGGGATCCGGGCCGGACCGGTGAGATGGTGCTGCTCCCCTTTTTGCGGAGGGAGGGGGTTCGCTTTATTGACCTTGTTGTCGTCAGCCATCCCCATGAAGATCATTTTGGCGGGATGTTGCCCCTTTTGGGGGAGATCCCCGTGGGGCTGCTGCTCCTCTCGCCGGTACCGGGGGACTCGCCGTTTTACGATGAGCTTCTGGAAAAGGCCGCCGCCCGGGGTATCCCCATGGAGAAAGCGGGTGCCGGGCGCTGCTGGAGTGCGCCTTCCGGTCTGCTCATTGAGACTTTCTCCCCTCCCCGGGAGCTGTTTGAGGGAACCGGCAGCGATCTGAACAACAATTCTCTGGTGATGAAGCTGAGCTACAAGAAGGTGAGCTTTCTTTTTTGCGGTGATATTGAGGATGAGGCTGCTCGCAGCCTGCTCAGGGGAAAAGCAGCTCTTGAGGCGGCGGTTCTTTTGGTGCCTCACCACGGCGGGTTCATGGAGCCGCTTTCCGAGTTTGTTCACGCAGTGAGGCCGGAGCATGCGGTAATATCAGTGGGCACCAACTCCTTCGGCCACCCCCGGCCGGAGACTCTGGCTGTTCTGGAAGAGGCCGGTGTGATCACCTGGCGAACCGATCTGCACGGCAGCGTGATCGTCCGGACCGACGGTGATACCCTTCAGGTGGAGAAGATGCTGGAAGCGGTGGCGGGCCCCCGCTGAAGATAGCGATTTTGGCAAGGCAAGTTTCTTTGAATTCCGGGGATACTAGAGAAAAGCCATGAGATGGAGTGGAACAGATGCGTATCTTGGCGCTTTCCTGGGAGTACCCCCCCCGTGTGGTCGGCGGGATTGCCCATGTGGTCAGCGAGCTCTCCCGCGCTCTGGTGCAGGAGGGAAATGAAGTGGAAGTAATCACCGCTCTGGAAGAAGCTCTGCCGGAAACGGAGAAAAAAAACGGGGTGTCCGTCCACCGGGTGGCGCCTTACCACGGGCGGCCGCTTAACTTTTTTGCCTGGGTCCACCAGCTGAACCTGGCCATGCTGGAGCAAGGGGTTCGCCTCTGCCGGAAAAAGCGTTTCGATCTGGTGCATGCCCACGACTGGCTCGTCGCCTACGCCGGGCGGGGGCTCAAGCACATCTTTCAAATTCCCCTGGTCGCTTCGGTTCATGCGACGGAATTTGGGCGCAACCACGGCCTGCACAACGATGAACAGCGCTATATCGGCGAGGTGGAGTGGTCCCTGACTTACGAGGCCTGGCGGGTGATCTGCAACAGCCGCTATATGCGCTCGGAGATCGAAGGGGTCTTCAACCTGCCTCCGGACAAGATCTCCATTATCCCCAACGGAATTCGCCCGGAAGCTTTTCAGGTTCCCGCTCCCGACCCGGCGGTGCGCCGGCGGTTTGCCGGACCGGAGGAGAAAATTCTTTTCTTTATCGGCAGGCTGGTGCGGGAGAAAGGGGTGCAGGTGCTGCTGCAGGCTCTTCCGAAGATCGGCGAACGGATTCCGCATGTGCGCCTCATCGTTGCCGGACAGGGTCCCTACGCTGAGGAGCTGCACCGGCAGGCGTTGCATCTCGGCATCGATCACCGGGTTACCTTTGCCGGCTATATCGATGAGGAGACGCGCAATCAGCTTTACGCCCATGCTGATCTGGCGATCTTCCCGAGCCTCTATGAGCCTTTCGGCCTGGTTGCCCTCGAGGCGATGGCGGCGCAGACGCCGGTGGTGGTGAGCGACACCGGGGGGTTTGCGGAAACAGTGCAGCATGGGGTCAACGGGATCAGGGTGGCCGTGGAAAACGATTTTGAGCTGGCGGAGCAGATCTGTGCGCTGCTGCAGCACCCGGAAGGGGCCCGCCGCCTGGCCCAAAGGGCTCTGCAGGATGTCGAAAAGAACTTCTCCTGGTTTTCCATCGCCCGCCGGTATGAAGAGGTTTATCAGCAGATCGTCTACTCACCGGAAGCGCGGCGCTGGCGGCGTTTGTCTCCTCAGGAGCGCTCCTCGGAAAAAGGGGAACCGGTTTCCACCGTCTCCCCGCCTCCGTCCCGCTACCGCTGATGCCGAGTCTGTTGTCCGGGGATGGCGCCAAGATCTTGATCTGTTTTTCAAGCGCGTACTCTTATGGGGGTGACCATCGATGAAAGCAGTGATCATGGCGGGAGGGGAGGGTTCGCGGCTGCGCCCGCTGACCTGCGACCGGCCCAAACCGATGGTGCCGGTGATGAACCGCCCGCTGATGGAATACAGCGTTGAGCTGTTGCAGAGGCACGGTTTTCGTGAGATCGCCGTTACACTGCAGTATCTGCCCGATCAGATCAAGGAACATTTTGGCAGCGGCGGCCGGTTCGGAGTTAACTTGCACTATTTTGTCGAGGAGGAACCGCTGGGGACGGCCGGGAGCGTTAAAAACGCCGCCGCCATGCTCGACGAGACTTTTGTGGTGCTCAGCGGGGATGCGCTCACTGATTTCAATCTCACTGCAGCGGTTGAACTTCACCGCGCCCGCGGCGCCGTCGCCACCCTGGTTCTTAAATCAGTGGAGAACCCCCTGGAATACGGTGTGGTCATGATCGGGCCGGACGGCCGGGTCAACCGCTTTTTGGAGAAACCGGGGTGGGGTGAGGTTTTCAGCGATACGGTGAATACAGGGATCTACATCCTGGAGCCGGAAGTGCTCTCCCTGATCGAGACGGGAAGGATGGTTGACTTCAGCAGGGATCTTTTTCCCCGGCTGCTGGAGATGGAAGAGCCTCTTTTTGGCTGCGTGCTGGAGGGGTTCTGGTGCGATATCGGGGACCTCAGGGAATATTTGCGGGCGCACCGGGAGATCCTCGCCGGACGGGTCGAGGTGCAGCTGAAGGGAAGGGAACACCGCAAGGGAATCTGGATGGAGGAGGGGGTCTCGGTTCACCCCCGGTCGCAGCTCTCCGGGCCGCTCTATCTCGGTGCCGGCTGTCACATCGGCGAAGGGGTCCGGCTGGGCGAAGGCACGGTTTTGGGGCCGCACACCCGGGCGGTGGAGAGGTCATCCGTAAAGAGGGGGCTCACCTGGGAAGGGGCCTATCTTGGCAGGAAGGCGGCTCTGCGGGGAGGGATCCTCTGCCGCGGGGTTCAGCTCGGGGAAGGGGCGGCGGTCTACGAGGAAGCGGTCGTCGGAAACGGCACCCTCATCGAGGAGGGGGCGGTGATCAAACCCGGAGTCAAGGTCTGGCCGGCGAAGGTGATTGAAAGCGGGGTCACCCTGAATGAAAGCCTGATCTGGGGCACCTCTGTCTCCCGGGCCCTCTTTGGGCGGCACGGCATCCAGGGGGAGATCAACCGGGAGATCACTCCGGAGATGGTCGTGCGCCTGGGTGCTGTCTTCGGTTCGACTATGCCGGGCCCGGTTCTGGTGAGCGGCGATGCCGACAAGCCTTCGGTGACGCTGCAAAAAGCGCTTGTCGCCGGTCTGCTCTCGGCGGGGGCGGCGGTTCTCGATGCCGGGGAGCTGCTCATTCCCATGGCCAGGCGGGCGACAACCTATCTGCAGGCTTCCGGAGGCATCCATCTGGCCTGCTTTTCCGGGGACAGACAGGTGATACGCCTCTCTTTTTTTGATGCCGACGGACTGCCCCTTTCCCGGAATATGGAGCGCAAAATTGAGCAGCTCTACTACCGCGAAGACTTTCCCCGCGCTTCCGGCGATGCCCTCGGTGAGCTCCTGCGGCTGCCCGATATGGCGGAGATCTACCGGGCGGAGCTGCTGCAAAAGATCTCTTTTCAAAAGCTGTCCCGGGCGGGCCTGCGAGTGGTTTTGGGCAATCCCACCTCGTACCTGCGCCGCTTTCTGATTCCGCTGCTGCAGGAGCTCTCCTGTACCGTGATCACGGTGAACTCTGCAGCGGGGGGGAGCCCGGGCGAACTGTCAGTCTGCCGGGGAGGAGAAGAGCTGCAGTCCGCGCACTTGAACCTGGCTGCAGCGGTGCGCCGAAACAGCGCCACCCTGGGGGTGGTGCTCACCCCGGGCGGTGAGAGGGCGCTTCTTTTCGATGAAAGAGGGAAGGCGGTGCAGGGAGATCTCTATACCGCGCTTCTTTCGCTGCTGGTTTTCCGGGAGCAGCGGGGCGGTACGGTGGCTGTCCCGGTGCATGTTTCGCAGGTTATCGAGAAGCTGGCCGAGCGCTATCAGGGCCGGGTTCTGCGAACCAAGGCAGCGCCCAGATCTTTGATGGCCCCGGGGAAGGAGCAAGGGGCCTCCGGAAAAGGTCCGCCCAATCTGGCGGCGTCTCTCCCCTTTGACGGCATCGCCGCCCTGGTCTATCTGCTCGATCTGCTGGCCGGTCAGGATCTGACCCTCACCGGACTGCTCGAGGAAATCCCGGCGATCAAGACCACGGAAAAGGAGATCCCCTGCCCCTGGACGATGAAGGGAAGGGTGATGCGCCGTCTGATCCAGGAATCGGCGAATAAAAAGACCGAGATGATCGACGGCCTGAAGGTCTACCACCCCCAGGGGTGGGCTCTGGTGCTCCCGGATCCGGAAAGGCCCTCCTATCATGTCTACAGCGAAGCCTTTTCCGAGGAGTTCTCCGATTCGCTGACCGATCTTTATGTGCAGAAGATCGATGCTCTGCTCAAAGAGACCTGAGGGAGCGGGGCATCGCTTAATTGCTGTTTTTCAAGGGTAAAAAGTTGCCCTTTTCGGCGCTAAAACCGTATCTTTCCACGATCTCGAGAACAGCCTCATGCTGGCGGCGAATGGTCTGCACCCTGGCCTCGCTGTGATGATATTTTTCCGGAGGCGCATTGAGGATAAAGGAGACGGGGATAACGCGGTGGCGCCAGTTGATCTGGCAGATATAGACTTCGTAATCGACATCTTCAATCCAGCTTTCACCGCTGTTCATATCCTTGCCCAGTTTGATTCGGGTGAGCAGACCGTAGCGGGTCAGGTCTGTGGGCACACCGGTGGTCAGGTGCTGGTTGGTGCAAAAATTACCCAGGGTATAGGCGACCAGGGATCTGCGGACACTGCCGTCGGGCAGCGCGACCCGGATCCACTCCAGAGGCTGCGGGACATGGGTGTGAGTGCCGATAATCATATCGGCACCGGCGGCGGTGAGCTCGCGGACCATCTCCTTTTGAGCCGGGGTCGGTTCATGGAGGTATTCTTCCCCCATGTGCAGATAGAGGGCGATGAGGTCTGCTCCGGCGCGGCGGGTTTTCTCGATGTCGTCCTTGATCGGTTCGATGGTGTGAAAGTTTTCGATATGATTGATCGCATATTCATGGCCTGCAGGAACGACCACCCCGTTGATATTGTAGGTGTACGAGATCAGGCCGAGTTTGATCCCGTTGACCTCGACGATGAAAGGCTTCTCCCATTCCTCCCAGCTCTTGCTCGTGCCGAAGGTCTTTAGGCCCAGAGCCCGGACGCTGTCCAGGGTGTCCATCAGCCCGCGGTAACCGCGGTCCATGATATGGTTGTTCGCCGTGTTGAAGATATCGAAGCCCGCCTCTTTGAAGGCTTCGGAAAGTTCAATAGGCGAGTTAAACAGGGGATAGCTGGTGTAGCCGCCGTTTTGGGCGCCGGCCTGAGCCGTTTCCAGAGTGGCGATGGCCAGATCCGCTTCTTTGACCAGCGGTGCGATAATCTCGAAGCTGGGGCTAAAGTCGTATTTGCCGCCGCCCAGGTGCGCCTGCTGCAGCTGCGGCTTGTGAGGATAGGTTGTCCCCACGGAGAGGACGGTGGCGGTGCGAATATCGGGAGCCGGGGGCTCCTCTTCTTCTTGTTCACCGGAGGGAGGCTTCGTTTCACCGTTCTCCGGAGAGGTAAAATAAGCGCCGGCATAGATTCCCCCGACCAGCGCGGCAATGAGCAGCAGGGCAAGACCGATCCAGTGAGCTCGTCGCATAAAGGTTCACTTCCCATCAGCTGGCTGTATTTCAATAAATTATATCATGTTGCCGGCCTGGGGGAAAAGGATGAATGATTTTTCTTACCGTTTCTTACCGTTTGCAAGCAGCCCGGATGGTGCATCGGAACCGGTGTGCCCCTGCTGCAGCAACTTCAGTTTCGGCCCGGTCTCCCCGGGGCTGATGATCCATTTCGGGGATCCCCGGGGTGTTGTAACTCTAACGCGATTCCGCCCCCGCAGTGAGCTCAACGGGCACCGTTGTGTCGAGCTGTTGATAAAGGCGGTAATCGAGATGAGGGAACAGGTTATCCGCCTGTTCCAGTTCCTCCAGCCAGCGGGCCTCGATGGCGCCCGCGCTGATCTGGCGGGCGAGAGCCCTGAAGCGGATCAGGTGGTTTTCGGCTCTGCTGCGGGCATAGCTGACCATGGTCCCCGAGGTCATGATGAAGGGCCAGTCGCTGCTCTGTGCCAGCATCAGCTCGCGGGCGGCCTGGCGGAGCGCTCTTTTGGTCAGCCCTGTCGCTTCGGGATGAGTTGTCGCCAGAGCGATCATTTCTTCCGAAGCCTTGTGCAGATGGCGGTAGAGCCGGTCATTGCTTCCGTTGAGCCAGAACTCATGATAGCCCTTGTCGCCCCAGCTCGAAGGATTGGGTCGGGAAAGCTGCAGCGGATAACCGAGATCGAGATACTCCCCCGGGGTGATCATCCGGAAATCATGCTGCTCACCGGCGATCTTTCGGCAGAGAAAATCGAGCCACTGCGGCCCTTCGAACCACCAGTGGCCGAAAAGCTCCGTATCATAGGGGGCCACGATGATCGGGGGGCGGCCCATGGCGGCGGCAAGATATTTGATCTGCTGCTCCCGGTTGAACATGAAATTTCCAGCATGGAGGGCTGCTTTTTCCCGGGCCTTCTGCGGACGGTACGGTTCTTTGTAGTCCAGCCCCTCGCGGGTGATCCGGTAATATTTGATCCCGCTGTCGCTGCGCATCCCCGGCGGATGGAGATGGGGGCCGATATAGTCGAGGGGCAGGTCGTAGGCGATGTCGCGGTAGAATTCGCGGTAATCGTAATCTCCGGGGTATCCTTCCTGAGAGCTCCAGACCTGCTTGGAGGTTTCCGGATCCCTGCCGAATACAGCGACGCCGCTTTGGGTCAGGATGGGGCTGTAAACCCCGTATTTGGGGCGGGGTGAAGCGTACAGAACGCCGTGTGTCGCAGTAATAAAATAGTGCAGACCCAGCTCGCCGGGGATCTCTTCGAGACCGTGCTCATAGGCGCATTCGGGCAGCCAGAGTCCCCGCGGTGCCTCGCCGAAGATCGCCTGATGGTACTGCACGGCGTTGGCGATCTGGGCGTATGCGTTTTCCGGCTGCAGCAGCAGCGGCAGGTAAGCATGGGTTGAGGCGGTGGTGATCAGTTCGAGATAGCCTCTTTCAGCGAGCTTGCGAAAAGCGCCGGCCAAACGGCCGCTGTAACGGTCAAAGTAGGCGGCGGCGGTATCAAATCGGCGGCGGTACATTTTGGCCAGGGAGGCAAAATCAGGATCGCCGGCGGTTCGCTCTTCCTCCAGGCGGCCCAGCTCCTGCAGACCCTGCAGATAATCGCGGTAGCGCCCCTGAAGGAGGGGATCTTCCAGCATTGCCACAAGGGTGGGCGAGAGCGAAAAAGTGAGCCGGAACTCGATATCTTCAGCGGCCATCCTTTCAAAGTTCATCAGCAGGGGAATATAGCATTCGGTAATGGCCTCAAAGAACCATTTTTCTTCAAGGGAGTGGTTGTGTTCCGGGTGGCGGACATACGGCAGGTGGGCGTGCAAGATTAAAGCAAGAAAACCCTGAGCCATCGGCAGGGGAAACCTCCTTTAGCTATGGATAGATCGCTGTATTTTTTCATCTTACATTTTTGCCCGCCGCACAAATTCTGCGGAGCTGAGGTGGTGCAGGGAGATCCGGCGGAGCAGTTTTTGTGCCCTCCAATCGGGAAGTTGCCATTTTTCATCGATGAGATCGCTGATGCAGTCGCGCGGAGTGCGCACGCTGTTCGAGCTGAGCAGGGGTTGAAAGGGTTCCGGCGGCAACCTCCAGCCCAGCCTGGTGTGGTAAACCCGGTCCGCCCCCGGCACCGCAATATACCGGCGGTCATCTTCAGGGCGAACCGTTATATCGAAAAAACCTTCCACCTTGTTTTCATCATCCCGGGAATGTTTGCAGACCCGCAGAATGAAGGAGAGCTCCGAATGGTTGATGCCGACCTGCTCTGCCAGAGTCCCCCGGGTTGGTTCGCTCAGCTCCCAATAGGCAAAGATGCAGTAAGGGTCCCGGGGCAAGAGGACCAGGCGGTCTTCGCCATAGTATTGCGGTAAAGAAAGGCCGCGGTTCAGGTCGTTTTTTTCTTTGTGGCTCACCGGTGTGCCTCCTTCTTCTTGGGGAAAGGCTCGCTGAAGATCGTGCGGCTTGCCTGATCGCGATTGCAGCAGCCTCAGCCTCAATTACAACTGCTATTATTCCCTATGGCCAACGATATATATCCGGCGGAGCCCCCAATTTCCTGCGGAATAAAAAGGGTGTCTGCGGGCAACCTAAATTTGCTTTTTGTCGCGGGGACCGGGGGAAAGAAAGAGCCCCCAAGCCGGTGAACTGCTGTTCTACCGGTCGGAGCGGGGTTCCGGTCCGGGAGGCAGGCCTGCCGGTTCCGGAGCAGAAGGAAAGTTTAAGCTTTACAGCAAGCCCGGGTTTGCCACACAGAATATTCCACGGGGGTGCCTGCTTGTCTGAATTTCGCCGTGATCCCATCTCCGGGCGGCGGGTGATCATCGCCCCGCAGCGCTCCGTCCGTCCGGCTGTCGGCAGCGGCGGAGGGGAAAGGCGCCGCCCCCGGCCTGCTTATGTGAAGGACTGTCCCTTCTGCGCCGGAAATGAGCAGATGACGCCCCCGGAGGTGCTGGCACTGGGGCGCGGCGGTGCGGCGCCGGACAGGGCCGGTTGGAAAGTCCGGGTGGTGCCGAATCTCTACCCCGCCGTGGCTGCGGCACCGGGAGGGGCTTCGCCAGGGAGGGCCCGTGCTTCCGGATACGGTGTTCACGAAGTGCTCATCGAGACTCCGGCACACAACCGTCAGCCCGGAAATTTCCCCCCGCAGCAGATGGCTCTCGTTGTCGAAGCCTGCTACCGGCGCGGTCAGGCGCTGGCGGAGAATCCAGCCCTGCGCTATATTCAGTTTTATCGTAACTACCGCCGCGAGGCGGGCGCTTCACTCGAACATCCCCATTCCCAGCTCATCGCCCTACCTTTTGTGCCCTCTGAACTCCGGCGGGAGCTGGAGCGTTCGCAGCAGCACTATCTTGCCGGCGGCCGCTGTCCTTTCTGCCTGGTCCTGGAGCAAGAGAGCCGTCTGGCCCGGCGAATCGTTCTGCAGAACGACAGCTTCAGCGCTTTTATCCCTTACGCCGCCCGCAGCCCCTTTGAGACCTGGGTGCTGCCCCGGCGGCACCGGGCTTCTTTTCTGGAGAGCAGCGTTCCAGAAAGGGTCTCCCTGGCTGCAGTTCTTGAAGAGCTGCTCCGGATGTTGGCGCAGGCCTTAGGCGACCCGCCCTATAACTACTACCTGCATACGGCACCGCTGCGCAGCGCACCGCTGCCGTACTATCACTGGCATCTGGAGCTGCATCCCCGGTTTGGCATCGCTGCAGGCTTTGAGCTGGGCAGCGGCGTTTTTATCAATGAAATTGCGCCCGAAGAGGCGGCCCGGTTTATTCGGGAGAAAGGAAAAACCGATCATGAGCAATCGCGGTGAGAAGATCCATTTTATTCTGGCGCTGCACAACCACCAGCCCGTGGGAAATCTGGGCGAGGTTTTTGAGAAGACCTTTGAGCAGACCTATGAACCGTTTGTCGATGTTCTGGAGCGCTTCCCCGCTGTCAAGGTGGTGCTGCATTATTCCGGCAGCCTTTTGGACTGGCTCGTTGAAAACAGGCCCGCTTTTATCGAGAGGATTGGAAAACTTGTTGCCGAAGGGCAGGTAGAGCTTCTGGGGGGGGCCTACTATGAGCCGATCCTGCCGGTGATCCCCGACGAGGATAAGATCGGCCAGATCCGGATGATGACAGCCCGGCTGAGGGAGCTGTTTGAGACGGAGCCGCAGGGGATGTGGCTGGCGGAGAGAGTCTGGGAGCCGCATCTGCCCCGCCCTATTCGTCAGGCGGGGATGGAATATTTGGCCCTGGATGATACCCATTTTCACGATGCCGGCTGTGAGGATCCGGAGCACTATTACCGGACCGAAGAAGAGGGTTTTCCTCTGGATATCTTTCCCATCGATGAAGAGCTGCGTTATCTGATCCCCTTTGCCGAGCCCGCCGAGACGATCTCGTACCTGCAGGAGCACCGCGGGGGGGGGCCGCGCCTGTTTGTACTGGCGGATGACGGGGAGAAATTTGGCGGCTGGCCGGGCACCTTCGAGACTGTTTATGAGCAGGGCTGGCTGGAGCAGTTTTTCACTTTACTGCAGGAGCAGCAGGAGTGGCTGCAGGTGACCACCTTTAAGGAGTTTCGCCGCCTTTTTCCGCCCCGCGGCCCTCTCTACCTGCCGGCAGGCTCTTATCGTGAAATGAAAGAGTGGTCCGGCGGTTTCTGGCGCAATTTCTTCAGCCGTTACCCGGAAAGCAACCGCCTTCATAAAAAGATGCTGGCGGTGCGCCGGCTCTGGGAGAAACTCCCGGAAGGGGAGGCCCGCGAGGAAGCGCAGCAGCTGCTCTGGGCGGGGCAGTGCAACTGCGCCTACTGGCACGGTGTCTTCGGCGGCCTCTATTTGAACTTTTTGCGTGCGGCGATCTGGCAGAAGCTGCTGCAGGCCGAAAAGCTGATCAACGAGCAGCTCCACGAGCCCCCGCACCTGCTGCTGCAGCGGGGCGATTACTTGTACGGCGGAGAGGAAGAGTTCTATCTCTCCACCGACCGCTTCGGCCTGCTCTTCTCCCCGGAGCGCGGCGGCAGCCTCTGGGAGCTCTCCTGGCGGCCCGGGGCGGTCAATTTGCTGGACACCCTGACCCGCCGCCCGGAACCGTATCACCGGGAATATCTGGAGCAGAGCGAAGGGGACCCTGAGCGGGAAGGGCAGGTCGCCTCGATCCATCACCTGCGGGTGCTCAAAGAGGAGGGCTTGTTGGAGCGCCTCTTCTACGATCCCTATCCCCGGGGGGCTCTGGTGGAGCATCTGTTTGTCGAGGAGGGCTCTCTGGAGCAGTTTGAGAAAGGGGAGGGGCTTGCTGAAGGGTTCCCGTTTATGCACTTGGCTGCAACGGGGGTGGAAAAGCTTCCGGCAAAGGGGGGTTCTACAGGTGAAGGGGTGTGCTTAACCTTCGAGCGGGAGGGCCTCCTCGAGGGGGAGCTGCGGCTGCTTTTGAGCAAGGCGGTGACCGTCTATGGCGGGGAGGATTCGCTGCAGGTGGAGTACCTTCTGCAGAACCGAAGCCGGGGCAGTGCTTCTTTCCATTTCGGTGTCGAGTTCAACCTCGCTTTTCTTTCCGGATCCGACGACGAGCGCTACTATGAGATTCCCGGGCGGGAGCTGCAGGATCGACAGCTCGGCTCCCGCGGGGTAGAGGAAGCGGTGCAGGAGCTGCTCCTCATCGACGGCCGGCGCGAGATCAGGCTGGCGCTTTCCTGGAGCCGGCCGGCGCTGCTCTGGCGGACGCCGGTGGAGACGATCTCCAGCTCGGAGGCGGGGCTGGAGCGCTCTTATCAGCAGTCGCTGCTGCTGCCCCGCTGGCAGATCGAGCTGGGTGCGGGTGAGAGCGAGCGGATCAGCCTTCAGCTTCAGCTCTCCACTGCTCCAAAGAGAGGGCCGCAGCGAGCCCTGGCGGGAACGGAGGCGGGTTCATGAGCGGCAGGCCTTTGTATGTTGCTTTTGTCTGGAATCAGCATCAGCCTTCGTACCGGGATGGGGACACCGGGGGGCTGATCATGCCCTGGGTGAGGCTGCATGGAAGCAAGGATTACTTCCAGATGGCGGCGATTCTGGAAGAATATCCGCAGATTCGGCAGACCTTTAACTTGACCCCTTCCCTGCTGGAACAGCTGGGGGACTACGGGGCCGGGGCGGAAGATACTTACCAGAAGGCGGACCGGCCGGCAGAGTTGCTCAGCGACCGGGAGAAGCGCTTTTTGCTCCACCACTATTTTGATATTCACTGGGAGCGGGTTATCCGTCGGCACTCCCGCTACCGGGAGCTGCTGGAGCTCCAGGGCTGCACCCGAGAGCCGGCGAAGGTCAACAGCGCCGTGGAGCGCTACCGCCCCCAGGATTATCGCGATCTGCAGGTTTGGTTTAACCTGTCCTGGATAGATCCGGAGATCTGCGGTGCCGACCCTCTGCTAAAAGGGCTTCTGGAAAAGGGCCGTGGTTATACGGAAGCGGAGCGCCGTCTGGTTTGGGAAAGGCAGGACGATCTGCTCGGCGGAATCATCCCTTTGCACCGCCGTCTGCAGGAAGAGGGGCAAATCGAGATCATGACCACGCCCTACTATCATCCGATTATTCCCCTGCTTATCGACAGCTGCAGCGCTCTGCGAGCCTGTCCCGGATTGCCGTTGCCGCGCCGTTTTCAATATCCGCAGGATGCCTGCGAGCAGCTCCAGGCAGCGGCGGAGCAGTATCGAAAGCTGTTCGGCCTCCGGCCCAAAGGGGCCTGGCCGCCGGAAATGGCGGTGAGCCCGGAGACGGTGGCCCTTCTGGCGACCTACCGGTTTGACTGGTCGATCAGTGATGAACAGATTTTGTCCCGCTCGCTGAACGCCGAGATTATCCGCGACGGCTACGGCCATGTCTTGAACGGTGATCTGCTTTACCGTCCTTACCGCGTCCGCGGGGCCGGCGGCGAGATTGCCATGATCTTCCGGGATCACCATCTCTCCAACCGGATCGGGTTTGAATACCAGCATTTTCGTCCTGAAGATGCCGCCGCCGATCTGGTGCACCGCCTCCTCAAAATACGGGAGAACCTCTCCTGGGCCCCGGAGAATCACCTGGTCACTCTCTCTCTTGACGGAGAAAACGCCTGGGAATGGTACCAGGGCGACAAGGGCCCCTTTTTGCACAGTCTGTACCGCCGCCTCAGCGAAGAGCCGCTCCTGTGCTGTTGCACAGTCAGCGAATACCTGGCGGCGAACCCGCCGCAGAGGTGCATCGATCATCTTTTTACCGGCTCATGGGTCGATCATAATCTGACCCGCTGGATCGGGACGGAGAATAAAAACAGCCTCTGGGAGCATCTCCTCGACGCCCGCGAAGCGGTGGAGCGCTGCCGGCAGAACGGCTCCTGCAGGACGGAGAAAATCAAAGAGGCGCTGCACTATATCTTTGTTGCGGAAGGCAGCGATTTTCCCTGGTGGATCGACAGCATGCCCTACCACCTGGCCGCACCCTTTGAAGCGCTTTTCCGCAAACACCTTGTTGCAGTCTACCGCTCCGTTGGGTTGTCCGTTCCGGAGGGGCTCACCCGCCCCCTGATCCGGCCCCGGCCCGGTGACAGCCCCGCCGCCGATCAGTATTCCGGCGGACCGATCTCCATGGTCCCGACAAACCCCGCTCGGGAGTGAAATCAGGCTCTTTTGGCGACGGTCGGTCCCGCTTCGCCAATAAAGCGCACCACTTTTCAGGATTATGTGGTAATATCGAAGTAATCTACGGTCGGGCGGGAGGGTGATCGTTTCAGTGTACATGATCATTATCGGAGGCGGCGGGGTCGGCACGGAGCTGGCGCGCAGTTTCTCGGAAAAAGACTTCGATGTCGTTATCATCGAGAAAAATCCCGAGCAGGCCCGCAGGCTGAGCAGAATGTTCGACGTGATGGTGATCGAGGAAAACGGCGCCGCTGCCCAGGCCCTGGAGAGGGCCGGGGTAAAAACTGCGGATATGGTTATTGCGGTGACCGAAACTGATGAGATCAATATTATCGCCTGCATGGTGGCCAAACGTTACGGGGTTCCGGTAACCGTGGCCCGGGTGCGCAGCGCCGAGTATGCTTTTGACTCTGCCGTGCTCACCCGGGAGCAGCTGGGCATCGATCTGATGATCAGTCCCGAGAGAAGCGCCGCTTACGAGATCTCGAGGATGCTTCACTTCCCCGAGGCCTGTGAGGTTGAATATTTCAGCAAAGGGCGGGTGATGATGCTCAGCCTCATCGCCGGCCCGGAAACCGATATTGTGAGGAAACCTTTTCACAGGTTGAATCTGCCTCCCGGCTGTATCATTGTCGGGGTCAACGAGGGCCGGGGCAAGTTTATTATTCCCGGTGGGGCGGATACGATCAAGCCCGGCTCGCGGATCTATCTGCTGGGGCAATCAAGGGTGCTGAAAGATATCAGCCGGCTGCTGCTCCATGAGCGCACCCTGATCGATCGCGTCACCATCCTCGGCGGCGGAAAGATCGGTTTTGAGCTGGCCCGGCTTCTCGAAGAGAGCCGCAGCCCTTTCCAGGTGACTCTCATTGAACGCGACGGGGCTCGCTGTGAGCTGATCAGCCGGGATCTTTCGCAGACCCTGATCCTGCAGGGGGATGCCACCGATCTTGATCTGTTCAGGCAGGAGGAGATGGAGCGGACCGATGCAGTTGTTGCCGTCAGCGGTGACGATCGCACCAATATCATTGCCGGAGTGCTGGCCAAGCAGGCGGGAATTAAGAAGATCATCTGCGAGGTGGCCGATCCCCAGCTTGCTCCGGTGTACAGCGCTCTAGATCTGGACAGTATCATCAATCCGCGTCTGATCACCGCCTCACAAATTCTTCGCTTTACCCGCCGTGAGGATCTGGTTTCCCTTTCGATCCTGAATGATGAACGGGCTGAGGTCCTGGAGCTGGCTTTGCCGGATTCGGCGGCGGTGGCCCAAAAAAAAGTGGCTGAAGCCGGATTTCCCCGGGGCATGCTCATCGGGGCGATCATCAGGCGCCAGGAAGTGATTATCCCCCGGGGGCAGACCAGACTTCTGCCCGGTGATCATCTGATCATTTTTACCTTGCCGGAAATCAGCAGTCAGCTGGAGCGTTATTTTGCTTCCAGGGAAAGTCGTTTCAACAGCAACCGCTCTCGCAAATAGGAGGGGCTTCCGGATAAAATAACTGCTGGAGAGGGTGGATCGGTGCGCCGGACAAAATTATTCTATCTTTTGGGAATTATGCTCCTGTTTTTGGCCCTGATGATGGCGCTGTCCGCGCTCTGGTCCATCGGTGCGGCGGCGGGAGATCGGCTCTCCTTTCTTAAGTCCGTTCTAATCACCGCCGGCGCGGGAGCCCTGTTATGCTTTCTCGCTTACCCGTCGCGCCGGGAAGGTCTTTCTCTTGCGGAGAGTTTTTCCCTGGTCACCCTGGCCTGGCTGCTGGCCGGTTTTTTCGGCGGACTGCCTTTTTACTTTTTCAGCGGCACCGGCGGTGCTATGCTCGATGCATTTTTTGAAGCGCTCTCCGGTTTTACCACCACCGGGGCCACCGTGATTACCGATCTGGAAAACTTGCCCCGCGGGCTGCTTTTCTGGCGCGCACTGACGCAGTGGCTGGGCGGGATGGGAATCATCGTGCTTTTTCTTGCCGTTCTGCCGCGGTTCGGTTTTAGAAGCACCGCTCTTTACCGGGCGGAGCTGCCCGGGCCTGTTGCCGAGCGCTTTGTTCCCCGGATATCCGAAACAGCGCGCTGGCTCTGGCTGATCTATACCGCTTTAACATTTTTGCAGACCCTGCTGCTGCTTCTGTGCGGCCTGAATCTTTTTGATGCTCTGGCGCACGCCTTGACGACCATGCCTACCGGGGGTTTTTCCACGTACAGCGGCAGTATCGCCGCTTTGAATAATCCAGCCGCCGAAGTGGTCATCATTGTTTTCATGTTTCTGGCAGGGGTAAATTTCACGCTTTACTTTCGCTTGTTTAAGGGCGATCGCAGTGTCTTCAAAAGCGAGGAGCTTCGCTTCTACGCAGCCGTGCTGGCGGTGGCTGCCGCACTGACCGCTGTAAATATTGGTCCGCACTTGAGCTGGGATATCTTTTCCCTGACTCGAAAAAGCGTTTTTCAAGTGGTCTCGGTGGCGACAACGACCGGGTATGTCGGAGCTGATTTTGAGATGTGGCCGCATTTTTCCCGGGCGTTATTCCTCTCGTTGATGTTTTTAGGCGCTTGCGGCGGCTCGACCGGCGGTGGGGTCAAACAGGTTCGCTTGCTGCTGCTGTTTAGATATGTGCGACGTGAGCTGGTGCGGCTGGTTCACCCCTCCGCCGTGGCTTCGGTTAAACTTGACGGCCAGGCTGTTGGAGAGGAGACGCTGCGCAGTGTAGCCGGGTTTTTCTTTCTCTATATCCTTTTTTTCGCTCTTTCGACTCTGGCGCTGTGTTGGATGAAGTTTGATTTGGTTTCGGCTGCTTCTGCTGTTATCGCCGCTCTGAGCAATGCCGCACCCGGCCTCGGCCTGGTCGGACCCCGCTTCACCTTCAGCGCTGTTCCCGCCGCCGGGAAAGCGCTCCTGAGCCTGTTGATGATCATGGGCCGTCTCGAGATCTACACGGTGCTGGTACTCTTTCTACCTGAATCGCGCCGTTTTTTACGAAATAAATAATACCGGGAGGTGGTCATTAATTGTTTACCTACCGCGAAGTGGCCAAAGAGATCGCTGCGGGACGTTTTGCCCCGGCTTATCTGTTCTACGGGGAGGAGCTCTTTTTGCTTGAAAAGCTTACCGAGCTTCTGACCGAAAGATATTTGGGGGAAGACTCCGGCTTCGGTCGGGACAAGATCGAGGGCGGTGCGCTGACCCTGTCGCAGGCAATCCGGCGCCTCGGGGAGGCCACCCTGTTCTCCCCCCGCAAACTGCTGCTGGTGGAGGAACCGCCGTACCTGGTGCCGGCAAAAGGGAAAAAGCGGGTCTCTGCAGAAAAAGAAGAAGAATCCGGGAAAGGAAGCGCTAAAGAGGCGGCGGCACAGCTGGAAAATTTTCTCGCCCGCGAGAAGGAGCACCCCGTTCCTTCGCGGATCATGCTCTTCCGGGCCGGTGCAGTTGATCGGCGCAGACGCCTCTTCAAACTGTTGGAAAAGGAAGCGGTCGTGGTGCACTGCGCCCCGTTGAGAGGGAATGAGCTGGCCCGCTGGATCCGGGAGCAGGCGGCCCGCCGGGGTAAAAAAATTGAGCCCGCCGCTCTGCAGCGGCTCCTCTGGAGCGGGGAAAACGATCTTTACTGCCTTTCCAACGAGCTGGACAAGTACATCCTCTTTCTGGGTGAAGATGAGACGACGATTACTGCCGCAGCGGTCGAAGAGCTGTTTTCCGGGGATATTAAGAGCAACATCTTTGCCCTCACCGATGCGCTCAGCGAGGGCAATCTGGATCGGGCCCTGCAGGCGCTCTCCCTTCTTGACCGGAAGCGCGAAGAGCCACAGCGAATCTTCTTCATGCTGGTGCGCCACTGCCGGCTCCTTCTGGGAGCTCGTTCGCTGCGCGAAGAGAAGATCCCCTCAAAAGAACATCCCCGGGCGCTCGGCGTGACCCCT
>MTBK01016119.1_pt1 | contig 28687 bp, 28 predicted proteins | sample 1535981 | NCBI WGS metagenome assembly MTBK01 (sample SAMN06109225, study PRJNA356200) | anaerobic digester metagenome | isolation source: biogas reactors fed with pig manure or primary and secondary sludge | place: Spain | collected 2016-06-30
TCGGCGATGAAGAACCCGAGAAGCCTGATGAGTTCCGGTGTAAGCGTGAGGATCGCCGGCAGCTCATCCCCGCTCCCGGTAGCACCGATGGTGACCTCCCCGTAATCCTCGATGCCGTAGTGGCGGGAGAGGGCGGCGAAATGGGTGATCGGCATGATCCCTCGGGTGTACCACTGTTCCTGGTGCTCGACTCCGAGCGCCCGGGATATATCGGTGTATGAGGAGGCCTTCCCGGTTTGCACCACGCCTGCAAAGATATCGCCGGCACCCCGGACGTAGACGTTCTCAAGGAGGTGGGGCGGGACCGATGCAGAGAGTTCCCTGACGAGGTCGATCGCCTCTATCGTCTCCCCGCGGATGGCATCGGTCTCCGGGATCCCGTACAGCGTATCCCCGGCGCGCACCTCATCGGCACGGCGGATGACCATGCCGTCATCGGTCTTTACCGGTATACGGTGCTCGCCGGTGACCGAGAGCGATCGCCCGCTCGATGTCCGGATCCGGAGCATCTCGCCCGGATTCACCCGCCGGCGGGTCACCCTGCTCACCCGTCTCCAGCCACCTGGTGTGAGCGCGGAGAGATCCTCAGGGCGCCACTCATCGCCGGAGAGGGGGAGTTCCGCCAGGAGGATGCTCCTGATGCGGCCATCCTCCATCACGGGTATGGCCGTGCTCCCGTCGATGCAGAACGGTCTCGTCCCGAAGTATTCCAGGTCGTGGATGTGGAGGTCGCCTCGGAGGTGGTGGTCCGCGAGGTCGGGAGGGAGCTGCAGGAGATACTGCTCCTTACTGATCTTGTCGGCCTTCTTCTTGTGCGACGTCTCGGCGTTCTCCTGGAGGTTGGCGTTATCCCGCGCCTCAAACCCCCGTCCGACGTCGATGAGGTGCGCATCAAAGACCGGGGTTCCCACCCGGGTGCAGACGTTCCTGTAGGACGTAAGCCCGTGCTCAAGGAGCGTCATGTTGACGATCTCGCGGATCAGCGGGCCGGAGAGTGACTGGAGCCCCAGCATCTGGATCTTCTTCTCGACCAGCCGCGAGATCTCCTGCGCCGTCTCCTCATCGGCCCCCTCGTAGCCATAGAAGACCTCGACCAGCCGGCTCTCCTCAACGATCTGCCTCACGATCCGGTTCCTGTCCCAGTCGAGGAGGTAGCCCCGCGATGTCCGGACTTTCGGGAGGACGGGGATGAATTCCCCGAATAAGGTCGTCTGCGTCGACTTGCGGACCAACCTCATGCCCCCGCTACCAGACCGGCGACAAGGTCTTCCTGGAACGCGCCGCCGGGAAAGAGATCGCCGGACGTATAAAAGGCGTCATCTTTCTGGAGTACCGGCGCTTCCTGGACGAATACGCCGTTCATACGGAGTTCCGTCAGCGCTTCGATGGATGCCATATCGCACTCGGTATAGGAAACCCCTCTGGAGGCCAGGAACTCTTTGAGAATCTCACAATTCGGGCAGAATTCTAGTGTGTATACAATGAATTGCGCTGTATCTGAAATGCTAATACCCCCGGATTTGGTCGTTATGGTTTTGTGTTGGTCTGATATATCTGCTCTGATATGGGGCATACAGCTACCGGAACCCGGCACCGGCCCCCACCCGTCAATCACCATTTTGTAGGGTGAGGCATGATAAGTACGATAACATGGTCAGGACGTTTGTTGCAATCGATCTGCCTGAAGAGATACGCGAGCGGGCCCGCGAGTCCCGGGCGACCCTGGCGGGGTTTGGCGGGCGCCTCGCAATCGTCGACCCGGCAAACCTCCACATAACGGTGAAATTCCTCGGGGAGGTTGAACCCGAAGAGATCGGGGCGATCATCGAGGCGCTCCGGGCGGTCAGGGCCGAACCATTTGAGGTGACGATCGGTTGCGCGGTCTGCAACCCCCCACGGAGATCCCGGGTGGTCTGGTGCGATGTCACCGACGCCGGGGAGAGCGCCGCCCTCGCCCGGCAGGTGGATGCCCTCCTCGAACCACTCGGGTTCCCCCGGGAACGCCGGCCATTCCGCCCTCATGTGACACTTGCACGGGTGAAGGAGTTCCACCCCTCGCTCCCGGGGCAGGTGCAGTGCATGCCCCGGGAGCCGCTCGGGAGGTTCCGGGTGGATAGCATCAAACTCAAGAAGAGCACACTTACGCCCCGGGGGGCGATCTACGAGGATCTCGCGGAGGCAGCGTTTTGACCCGGTGCCCCTGTGAGGAGGAGGTGCTCAGGCGGATCCGCCCCACGCCGGAGGAGCGGGCCTATATCAGGACGGTTGGAGGGCGCCTGATCGAGGCGGTGGAGCGATCCGGTATGGCGAAGGCGATGATGGCAGGGTCGGTCGCCCGCGATACATTCGTCCGGGGCGACCGCGACCTCGATATCTTCATGCTCTTCGATCCCTCCCTCTCGCGGGAGGATCTGCAGGAGAAGGGACTGTCCCTGGCACGCCGGATCGCGGAGGAGTTCGGTGCGACCTGGCGCGAAAAGTATGCAGAACACCCCTACATCAACGCGACGATCAACTCGCTCGATATCGATCTCGTCCCCTGCTACGCCGTGGCGAGCGCCACCGAGATCAAGAGCGCAGTGGACCGGACACCGTTTCACACCCGGTACATCCGGGCCCACATCGACGGCTACGTCGATGATATCCTCCTCGCAAAACAGTTTGCGAAGGCCGGCGGGGTCTACGGATCCGATCACATGACCGGGGGGTTCTCAGGCTACCTCTGCGAGATCCTGACGATCTACTACGGCGGGTTCCGCCCGTTCCTTGAGGCTGCCGCCCGCTGGGTGCCGGGGGAGGCCATCGATATCGAGCACCACGGTACGAAGCAGTTCGATGAACCGCTCATCGTCATCGACCCCGTCGACCCGGAGCGAAACGTTGCAGCGGCGCTCTCGATCTCACGGATGTTCGAGTTTGTTGAACTCGCCCGCGGCTACCTGGAGGAGCCCTCAGAGATATTCTTCCACCGGCCATCCCCACCGCTGCTCAGCCGGGAGGTCTTCGCCCGCCTGCTTGCGGCGCGGGGGACGTATCTCTTTGCGATCACGTTTGCGACACCTGACTACACGCCGGATACAGTGGTTCCCCAGCTCCGGAAATCAGCCGGGTCGATCCTGGAACTCCTTGAGCGGAGCGGGTTTCCGGCGAACCGGATCGATGTCTGCATGCAGAAAGACCGCTGCATGCTCCTCTTTGAACTGATGGCAGAAGAGGTTCCGGCGGTACGGCGCCATATCGGGCCGCCGGTCTGGTCGCCGGAGAACGCCGCAAGGTTCGTCGACAAGTACGTCCACGACGGGGTATTCGCCGGCCCTTACATCGAGGACGGCCGCTATGTCGTGGAGCTCCCCCGCCCGTTCACCCGGGCCATCGACCTCCTGCGCTCAAGATCTCTCCTGAATGTCTCGCTCGGGAGGCATGTCCGCCGTTCGATGGAGAACGGATGGACGGTGAACGCCAGCGCAGGGTGCTGGGACGAAGAGTTTGCCGGGTTTTTATCAGGATTCCTCGGGCGTTCATCACCTCTCGTGCGGATCCGGAGGGTGACGGGGAGATAGGATTCCGCGGGATGCATAGGGTTATTTAGGTGCCCCGGGATCCGGAAGATATCTCATGAAGATCCAGTATATCCACTCATTCGACCTCTCACCCGCCGAGGCCATCCACCTCCAGGCGGAGCTCCGGTCTAAGATCAGCCTCTCCGGTGATCCCGGGGAGATCTCGGTTGTGGCAGGCGCCGATGCATCCTACGCAAGGGGTTCAAACGAGATCTATGCAGTCGCGGTCGCCCTCCGCTGCCCTGACCTCACCATAATCGAACGGGCCTTTGCCCGTGTCACGACAACGTTTCCCTACATCCCCGGACTCCTCACCTTCCGGGAAGGCCCCGCCCTCGTCGAGGCTTTTTCGAGACTGCAGTCGGAGCCCGATGTCATCTTCTTTGACGGCCAGGGGATCGCCCACCCCCGGGGTCTTGGCATCGCAAGCCATATGGGCATACTGCTTGACCGGCCCACCATCGGGGTCGCAAAGAGTCTCCTTGTGGGTGTGGTGACAGATCCGGGGCCCGCCCGGGGCTCGACAAGCCCGATGCTCCATGACGGCGAGACGATCGGTATGGCGGTGCGGACGAAAGACCTGACGAAACCGGTATACATATCGGTGGGCCACCGGATAGGTCTCTCGCATGCGGTCGATCTCGTGCTTTCAACCGCCCGGGGGTACCGACTCCCCGAACCGACCCGGCAGGCCCACCTCTTTGCAAATGTGGTCAGGAGAGCGGGAGGAGAGGTCACCCCCCTGGATGGGAGGTAGCAGGACGAAATGGTTATCAGTGCGAGCGCCTAATATGCGCTCATAGCCGCCCGGCACGGCACAGGCCGCCGGGGAGGCTGGAGTGTGTGAACCCATGTCCCATAACATTATTTTAAGGAGGCTGTAGAGGATGACCGCGCGCGAAATTGTACCGGGTGTCTTCTCGGTCGGGGTCATCGACTGGGATCGCCGGGTCTTCGATGAACTGATCCCGCTCCCCTACGGCACCACCTACAACAGTTACCTGGTGCAGGGCGGTGATGCGACAGCGCTGATCGATACCGTCGACCCCGCGATGACCGCCGGCCTCATGGGGAACCTTGACGAACTCGGCGTCGAGAAGATCGATTACATCATCTGCAACCACGCCGAACAGGATCACTCAGGCTCGATCCCGGCGGTGCTCGACCGGTTCCCGGAATCGAAGGTGGTGACGAACGAGAAGTGCCGCGACCTCCTGGCCGATCACCTCCATATACCAGAAGAGCGCTTCATCACGATCGGTGACGGCGAGACCCTCTCCCTCGGGGGAAAGACTCTCGAGTTCATCATGGCTCCCTGGGTCCACTGGCCGGAGACGATGCTCACCTACCTCCCGGAGGATCGGATCCTCTTTACATGCGACTTCCTCGGATCACATTACGCGACGACCTCCCTCTATGTCCCCGATGAGTGCGAGGTCTACGATTCGGCGAAACGCTACTACGCTGAGATAATGATGCCGTTTCGCTCGGGCATCAAGGGACACCTGCAGAAACTCGAATCGCGCGACATCAGTATAATCGCGCCGAGCCACGGTCCGCTCCACGATAAGCCGGCGTTCATAATGGATGCATACAGGGACTGGACGGGCGATGCGGTGCAGAATATGGTGGTTCTCCCGTACGTCTCCATGCATGGAAGCACGCAGGCGATGGTCGATCACCTCGTCGATGCCCTGGTGCAGAGGGGCGTCGAGGTCGAACCGTTCAACCTCTCGGTGACCGATATAGGTGACCTGGCAAAAGCCCTCGTCGATGCCGCGACGATTGTTATAGGGACGCCGACCCTCCTCTTCGGTCCCCATCCGCAGGTCGTCTACGCCGCGTACCTCGCAAACCTCCTCCGGCCGAAGGCGCGCTACGCGACGGTGATCGGGTCTTATGGATGGGGCGGTAAGACCATCGACAACCTGAAGGATATGCTCGGCCGGCTCAAGGTCGAGTTCATCGAACCGGTCTACATCAAGGGCTACCCGAAAGAGGCCGACTTCGCGGCGCTGGACCGGCTCGCCGATGAGATCCGGAAGAAGCACGAGGAAGCAGGGGTCATCACCGCCTGAGGAACTCCCTGCCTCGTGAGGACCGCCGCGGCCCGGGCGGTCTCTCCCTGCTTTTTACCCCTGGCATGGAGCCCGATCGTTCCCGACCCGGGGGTTGCCGGGTGAGTCCGGTAGCACCAAAACCTTAACCGACCAGAATACAGACCAATTCAACAGAGCTTGACGTATGCCACCATCCGATCTCAAGAGAGTCATTGCAGAATCGCCCTACATCTTCATCATCGGCGTAGCGGGAGACAGCGGGAGCGGGAAGACCACATTCACCCGGGCCATCCGGGCGATCTTTGGAAGAGATCTGGTCTCCATGATCACCACCGATGATTACCACCGCTACGACCGCCAGGAACGAAAGAAACTCGGGATCACCCCGCTCATCCCCGAGGCGAACCGGTTTGACCTCCTCGAGGAGCATCTTATGGCCCTGAAGGCGGGAAAAACTATCAATAAACCCGTCTACAACCATGACAACGGTAAATTCGACCCCCCGGTGCCCTTCAACCCCACAAAGATCCTGATCGTCGAAGGGCTGCACCCCTTCATCACCGGGAGGTTGCGGGATCTGATCGACTTCAAACTCTATGTTGACCCCGACCCCGGCGTCAAGCGCGCCTGGAAGATCAAGCGCGACGTGGAGCAGCGCGGCTACGATCCGGAGACTGTTATTGCTGAGATGGAAGAGCGCAAACCCGACTACGAACGCTACGTCGAACCGCAGCGGAAGTTTGCGGATGCGGTCATCAGGATAGGCTTCTCGAAGTACGGCAGGGAGGCGGGTGAGAACCGGAATGTCTACCATGTCACCCTCTGCCAGAACGAGATCGATAGAACCATCAGGAACGTTGACCTCTCGATCGACCTCTTCCCGATCCTCTCCCTCGCGCAGAGGAACTTCATGGTCGAGTTCACCACCGAGGAGGTGGAGGGGAGGGCGATGGGGGCACTCACGTTCGATGGTGAACTGAACTACACCGTTGTCCGGAAACTCGAGAGGAATATCGAGATCCAGACACAGGTCCGGCCCATCAACCTGGTCAAGAACGGGGACTACCTGACGGCAGGCGGAATTGCCCAGCTCATACTTGCCTGGCGGATCATCAACCGGCGCATAGCGATCGAGAGCGCTCCCGGCGGGTCTCCGCAAAGATAGATAAGAGCGCCGGGAAAATCTCTATCGATGGAGTGGATCGAGCGATTTTCGACCATCGCTCCCGATATCGGCAGGATATTCCAGTTTATCAGCGTAGGCACAGCGGTGCCGCTCGCCGTGGCGGTGATCTACCGGGAATGGGATATGATCCTCCCCATGGCCTCTGTCCCGGTCCTCCTCTTCCTCCTCGGAGCGTTTTTTTCCCGGATCCCCCGGCGAGAGCGTGAGGCTCCCCTCTCCATCGCCCTCATGTCAGTCGCACTGATATGGCTTGTCTGCGCATTTGCAAGCGCTCTGCCGTTCACCCTCGGCCTCGGCGTCCCGTACCTGGACGGGGTCTTTGAGGCGATGTCCGGTTGGACCGATACCGGCCTGACCATGATGCGGTCGGTCGAAGACCTGCCCCGGACGCTCCTCTTCTGGCGGTCGCTGATGCAGTGGCTCGGCGGTATCGGGATCGTCGCCTTCACCGTCGCGATGGCCTCACGGACGGGGCTGACCCAGTTCCGTCTCTACCGGTCGGAGGGGCGCTCGGAAGCGCTGATGCCGAGCGTTGTTGCTACCGGCCTTGAGATGTGGAAGATATACCTGGTGCTGACCGCTGCATCGGTCGGTCTGATCCTCCTCTCCGGGGTACCCCTCTGGGATGCGCTGAATATAGCTCTCTCCGCGATCTCCACCGGCGGGTTCTCGGTCCATTCAGAGGGGATACCTTTCTACAACAACCCGTTCCTGGAGGTTCTCATCGTCCCGGTCATGATCGCCGGGGCCCTGCCGTTCAAACTCTATTACATCCTCTACCGCAGGAGAGAGGTGCGGTTCTTCACTGACCAGCAGGCCCGCCTCCTCTTCATGCTCGTCGCGCTCGGGATCCTTGTGATAACCTGGGATCTAGTCACGCTCAGCGCAACCGGGATCGTCACCGCCCTCCGCCAGGCGCTCTTCATGTCGGCCGCCGCGGTCACCAGCACCGGGTTTCAGACCGCTGCACCGGGTGAGTGGGCGAGCGTGACGGTTCTCTTCCTCTCGATGCTGATCGTGATCGGCGGGGCGTCTGGGAGCACCGCGGGAGGTATCAAACTCTCCCGGGTGGTTCTCGGTTTCCAGAGTCTGCTCTGGTGGTTCCGGCGGATGTTTGTCTCCGGGAAGGTGATCGTGCCCTTCAGGTATGAGGGGAGGGTGATCCCGAAGAATATCGCAGAGCTCGAGGTCTCCCGGAACATGCTGATCATCATGCTCTATTTCCTGACGATATTCATCGCCACGGTGCTCGTGATGCATCTGCAACCGACATCGTTTGACTCGAGCACCGTGATCTTCGAGGTCGTCTCCGCCATGTGCAACAACGGCATGACTGCGGGGTTTGTCTCGCCTGATATGGATGGCCCGGCGAAGATCCTCTTCATAGCGGTAATGTGGATCGGGCGCCTTGAGGTCATCCCGGTGATCATGCTCTTCGCGGGCATCTTTAAGGGGTTTGAGTGACCGGCGGAACGGCTCTGCAGCAGTACATGGGTTATAACCTCACGCAGAAGAGAGTGTTGCCTGGATCCCCTGCCTGACTTCCCGCGCAACCGGGAAGACCGTCCACAGGAACTCCCGGTGTCATGCAGTGGTCTTCCGCGGAATAATCCAGGAAGGCGCGCAAAGCCGGCACACCGCGGACCGCCTCCGGGCACCGGAGAAAATACACTTTCACACCGCACGCGCCAGGTTATTCACCCCACGGGCCGATCTCTTCTGCATGTCGATACAGGAGCGGAAACTCACTCACCTCACCGCCGCCGGGAGGTTTGATATCTGCAGCCCGGGGGAGTGCATCAGGTTCCTTGAGGCCGCGCCCTGCATCACCTACAACCCCAGGGCCGGAGGGTGCGGGCGGATGCTGAAAGTGCTCCTGCATGGAACCTGTTCATACGACTGCGCTTACTGCTCCATCCGCCTGCAGCGGGAACGGATGTGTTTCTCTCCCGAAGAGCTCGCCGCGACCTTTCTCGGGCTCTGGCGGGACGGACTCGTCGGCGGCCTTTTCTTGAGCTCCGGTATACCGAAAGATGTCGACCTGGCCATGCATGATATAGTGGAGACGGGGGAGATCCTGCGGCAGCAGGGCTATGACGGCTACATGCATCTCAAGATCCTCCCGGGCGCAACCCGGGCTGATATCCACGCCGCCGCCGGGGTTGCAAACCGGATCAGCATCAACCTGGAGACGACATCCTCCGATCGCCTCGGTTGCATCGCCGGGGTGAAGGACTACCGGCAGGACATACTGAAGCGCCAGGCCTGGGTCGCGGAGGAGAAGCCCGGCAACCATATCACCCAGGTCGTCGTCGGGGCGGCGGGCGAGACCGATGCGGAGCTCCTCACCTGCGTCGCCGACCAGTACCGGCGGACCCGGCCTTTCCGGATCCACTTCGCGGCGTTCCGCGCCCTGCCCGGCACCCCACTGGCATCGCACCCGGACACCCCGGCCTGGCGGGCGCGGCGGTGGTACCAGGCCGACTACCTCCTCAGGGACTACGGTATCGGCGCCGAGGAACTCCGGGCGGCGCTCGACGAGGAGGGGTTCTTCGGGAACCGCGATCCAAAAGAGGTTCTTGCGGCATCCCTGGGTCCGGTGAACGTCAATCTCGCACCGCGCCGCGATCTCCTCCGGATCCCCGGCATCGGACCGAAGGGTGCGGACCGGATCCTTGCTATGCGCAGGGAGCGGCCGCTCGCCGATATCAGAGATCTCAGGCGGGCCGGGATCAGGGGGAAGGCCGCCGGACAGCACGTCATATTCGGCGGCCGGGATACAGTCCAGACCAGGCTCTTCCCCTGAGGGATCAGATCGCCGGCAAAAAATTGGAGTTATCTGGCCCTGGCGAACTCTTCGCTCACGTCGCCGGCAGACTGGTATGTCCGGTCACCGAGCTGTTCAAGCATCGCGATCACATCAGCGGGTGCGTTATGCTCCCGCGCGTGGTTGATCAGATCCCCTTTTCCCGCAGGATAGTTCATGTCCCTGAGGTAGACCTGCAGGTCGGCAGCAGATAGCCCGGGAGCCGCAATGGGGCGTTCGCCCTCCACCGCACCCGGAGTCATCCCACTGGCTGCCTCTGTATGGGTAGCGGCCCGCGCCTCTTCCTGGCTCGGTGGAGCCATGGGCCGGGTTGATTCTATCAGGTTCCAGCTTGCCTCCCCGGGCCACTCCCCTTCCGTGAAACCGGATTCGCTGTCAATTTTGTGCTTGCTTATGTTTACCACGAAGACCTCATCGCCTGGTCGGTAGACCATCGCCTCGATAGGGATCGCAAAGAGCTTTGCACCAAGACCGAGCATGCCCCCGGTCCTGAGCACCGCGTATGCCACCCTCGCCGTGGGCAGGCCGACCCGCAGGCTTGATATCTCACCGAGATCGTAACCCTCCGGGTTCTTCACCCTCTTCCCCACGATATCCTCGGAGGACATGAACCTCTGCTCTCCCGTCTTCCGCGCCTGCTTTTCCAGAATAGTTCTAGCCATTACAACCACCTATCATCGGGTATACTCTCGAAGGTGAGAGTCACCTTCACGCAGAGCAGGCGATGGACATCGAGACTATTTATAGTTACTCACGCGGGGATCGGCGAATCACTCGATCGCCCCTCAAGGCGAAATGGCCCGTTACCGTTCTCTTCCCTGAGGCGCAAGTTCGGTTCCGTCATAAGGGCAGAAGCGCTCACTGCCTGCGGTCTCCCACCCGCAGACAGGACAGCGCCGCACGGCGGGCGGTCTCCTGAAGAGTGGAACCAGCGGTACAAACAGAAGGAGAAAGAAGAACGGGAAGCCAAGCACCAGCGACACCCCGGTTATGATGACCGACACCGCCAGCAGTAGGAGTGTCAGTCGCAAGCGCGATGCCGTAGCGCCACCTCCCTGACTGCATACGCCGGCAATGCATCCGAGACCGCCCCGAGCTCCCGGTTCAACGCCATGCCGTCCAGTTCCCGGGCAAAGAGATCAGCACCCATCCCTGCCGTGATCACCCTCCCGGCACCGCTCTGGAAGAGTGTACGCCCCACCGCGCGTAGAATCAACGCCCGCTGGGCCTCCCAGAATTGCCGGGCAACCTGGAGGGCTCCGTCTTCTCCTATATCGTCGATATCTGAGCAGACAACCCGGGCAAGTCTTCTTAGTGCTGCATCCCGGGTTTTCTCGCCGTTATCCGGTGCAGGGGATGTATAATCCTCAGGGGTGATCTGGCCGAGAACGAGATGCGCGTCGGCGCTTGCAGCGAAGTACTCGGTGCTCACCGGGGTCACCGTCCCATCCAGCGTGACCGATGAGATAATCGTCGCGACATTCGTCCTGAGCATGCCTGTGTAGACGAGATAGTGCTTCTGCAGCCGCCTTATGTCGGTCAGACCCTTGAGGCTCTCGAAGCGGTTGAGGGGGATAACATCGGCGGTGGTGCTCCCCACATCGAGGAGAACCGCATCAGCATACTCCTCCCGCAGGCAGTCGGCTGACGCCAGCCAGTTCGCGGCGGCAAGGGCCGGGACCGGCCGGGCATGAAACGCTGCATCCGTGCCGTAGAAGATGGCGTCGGGGATGACCGCGTGGACGGTATCGACAATCCACTGGATCCCTTCGATCTTGCTTGCGAAGCAGTCTGCCAGTTCCCCGCTCATCACCACAGCGGCAGAGTCTGCATAGGGCTTGAGGAACTCAGCGAGTGGCGCACCCTGCCAGAGCGGGCAATAGTGAATATGCACGCCGGCATCATCGACGACCTTGAGGTTCGCACCACCGATATCGATACCGATCATACCCGACTGATCCTCCCGCCTCTGTCGAACTTTACCCTTCCGGAGAGATGCACCTCTGCCGGCCCTTCGCCGCGCGATGCTGCCACCAGGATCTCTGCGATCTCCTCCTCCATGACCTCCACGATACCGGCCAGGCTGGTCGTGGGCCTCGGGTTGACATCCACCACGTATACGCGATCGCCGGCGATGATATCGATCCCGGTATATCCCTGGCACCCGAGGAGATTCATCGCGCGGGCGGCGGTGGAGACGATCTCCTCCTCACGGTCGGGGTGGACGGGCGTCTCGCCCCCGAGGTACCGGAACGAACCGTCTTCCTCAATGGCGATCTCCTGCCGGTTGACAGCGAGCAGGAGCGGCTGATCGCCTGAGTGGTACTCGCAGACGTTGCCGGTCACCCGGCTCCCCACGAGGCTCACGCTCAGCGCGTCCCCCTCTATGTAAGCCTGGGCGAACTCGCCGGCACCGGGCTCCTCATCGGTCAGTCTGACCCCCTGGGCGCTGCAGCCCATGATCGGTTTGACGACCCGCTTCCCTCCCCGGGCACCGGGAGGAACCGCGATCCCGTGTCGGGAGAGTATTGCCCCGGTTTGCTGTTTGTTGGCGCAGACGGCTGCATTCATGCTCCCGCACCCGATGTTGTGGGTTAATTGCTCAAGGAGATGCGTGTACCGGAAGAGGAGATGATCCGGCGCAATGACCAGCCCGACGTCGCATCCGGGCGCGAGCCTCCGGATCTCGCCCGCGAAGTCGGGGCCCTCCGGCATCACCACATCATAACCACAACGGTCGAAACTCCCGCTGATCGCGGTGAGCATGGCGGCACCTTCAGGTGCAAGCTCGGGGTCATTACATACTGAGTATTCGGCGAGAAAGGCCTTCATCATAGTAGAGGTTGGCTACCAGACACTTGACACTGACGATCGGGCAAATATTTGATGCACGGGAACGACCCATATAAGCAGAGATGAAGCCGAAGATAATGCTCACCAATGATGATGGGATAACGTCCGCGGGACTCTGGGCGGCTTACGAGGCGCTTGATTCGATCGCTGATGTCACTGTGGTCGCGCCTGCCACCCAGCAGAGCGCCGTGGGGAGATCGATCTCCATCTTTGAACCTATCCGCGCGACCCTGGTGACGATGAACGGGGTGCCGGCATACTCGGTCGGCGGAAAGCCAACCGATGCGGTGATCATCGGGCTGTTTGCACTGCGCCTGGAACCTGACCTCGTGGTCAGTGGCATCAATATAGGCGAGAACCTCTCATACGAGTCCATAATGACATCGGGCACAGTCGGGGCCGCGCTAGAGGCTTCAAACCAGGGGGTGCCATCTCTTGCATTCTCGCTGCAGGTGGAGGACCAGGGCGATAAGTTCGATGACCCCTCCGGGGTCACAGACCGGTTTGGCGATGCAAAACGGGTGGTCCGGGAGGTATGCGAGAAGATCCTTGCCAGCGGTTTCCCGGAGGGTGCTCATGTCATCAACGTGAATATCCCGACACCGGTGCGCGGCGGTTACGAGATCACCCGCCTTGCCGAGAAACTCTTCTACACCGGCGTGGAGAGGCGTCTCGATCCCCGTGGGCGCCCCTATTACTGGATCGACGGACCCCTGTGCGAGGATGCGGAAGAGGGGACCGATGTACACGCCGTGCAGAAGGGCAACGTCTCGATCACGCCGATCACGCTTGACTGCACGGCGGTCCACGCCAAGGATAACCTCAGGGGTATCTTTGATGGCAGGCATGAGGATGCAGGATGAATGCAGCAGAGCAGGCAGCGTCAAAGCGTAATGCAGGTTATCACGCGGCAGAATTGGTCGAGGATGGGATGACCATCGGCCTTGGCACAGGGTCTACCGTATTCTTCGCGATGGAGTGTCTGGGTGAGCGGATCGAAAGGGACGGCCTATCCATCGTTGGCGTCCCGACATCATACCAGGCGGCTATCCGGGCGCGCCGGTACGGCATCCCGCTCTCCAGCCTTGATGAGCACCCCATACTCGATGTAGCCATCGACGGGGCCGATCAGGTCGATCCGGATCTCCACCTTATCAAGGGGCGCGGGGCGGCGCTTCTCCGTGAGAAGTGTGTCTGTGATGCTTCCCGGAGGGTATTCATCGTCGTTGACCCGGCAAAGATGGTAGAGATCTTAAGCGCGCCCGTCCCTGTGGAGGTGCTCCCGTTTGCCTCGGTGCCGGTCTCCCGGCGGCTCGCCGCACTCGGGGCAGACCCGAACCTCAGGGAGGGGATGAAGAAAGATGGCCCGATCATCACCGACAATGGCAACTTCATCCTTGACTGTGATTTCGGGGCGATTGCAGACCCTGGAGGCCTGGAGGCAGCAATAACCGCCATCCCCGGTGTACTGGAATGCGGTCTTTTTACAGCCTGTAGAGGAAAGGTAACGGTTATTGTTGGTGAAGAAAAGAATTGTCTCGTCGTATCACTGCATTGATATACATTCCCGCATCTTCTGGATGAGGTCTAATTGGTGCCGGGCTTCTTTCCTCTTTTCTTTCTCGATAGTATCCATGATCTCTGTTATAGGGCGGGAGAGGGTGTAGATCTTCACCGGACGTCCTTTGCTCTCTGACTTGCTCTCACGGGTCTCTACCCAGTCGCACTCCCTGAGGTGGCGCATGGCAATACTGACCTCGGGTTGACGAAGATCGGTACCCCGCTCGATATCGCGGGACGTTGCTTCATCGGTATATGCAAGGTATACGAGCACTTTTGAGACGTTTCTCTTGATGCCGATACCCATGAGGAGTTCGGCGAGTTCTTCATCGCGTGGCGTAAAATACCGTACTTTATCTGACCTCATCCATTCACCATCAGACAGTATCTATTGTTTTAAATCTGACTATAAAAATATTATTATTTCAATAGGAGATCTGGCGATTACAATTGCTCTGAGAGAACTGATGAAGCATCGGCGTGATGTGGTCGAGTCCCTTCTCCATCAGATCTGCAGATCTGGCGCTGATGAGGCGAAATGAGCGAAAATGCGGCGAGCCAGGGGCACGGATGGATCAGTGAGCGAGGTGCCTCGATACAGTTTGCAGAGCAGTTCCCGGGGGATTGATCGATTGCGTGGGAGACTGTTTCGCGGTTCTCACGTAAGGGTGAAGGTGCGCTGGACTGACCGGTACTCCCGGCAGAGGCACCGGGATTAGAAGTTCTTTAAGGCGACGATATCGGTTACACCGGTAAGTTTCCATATATTTGAACGCTCCTCTGAGGCTATAGCCTCGATCGGATCTTCGGGTTTGTGACCGAGCGCAGCAAGGATGTTCTTTGAGAGGTTGTGCGTCTTGATCATATCCACGAACCTCTCCCTGATGATCTTTTTCTCGATCGCATCCTCAAGCTGCACCAGGTAACCCTGCATGGTCACGAAGGTGTAGCACGATAGATCGCTTGAGTACTTCTCGATCTCGACGGAGACATATGGATGTTGCCGGAAGAGATTGTTCTTTCTGCCATACCTGGTCGCCAGGAAATAGAGAAATTTTCCGTCAAAGACATAGAGAAACGGCGCGATGTATGGATATTTATTCCCCTGAAACGCGATACGGCTGATAAACCCCTCCTCAATGAGCTGGTCATACTCCGCTTTATCCATATTCGGGATCTTCACGATCTCCATCAGGCATCCCTCCTATCGGATATCCCGTGAGAGTTCATATATGTTTCCACAGGCTATCCTCTCTTAAAAGAGATAACCACGCCCCATAATTCTTATATGTGGTGCAGGCCCCGTTGCAGTCGCCCGGGGCCTGGAGGCATAAAGATCTCTCTCCTCTGGTTGGAGAAGAGCGCCCCTGCAAGGGAGAGTGAGTGGGGAAACTCCCCATCTCCGGAGCGATGGTGCTGAGGCAGTCAGGGGCAGGCCTCGGGGCTTGCCTCATGCGGATGACCGCAGGTGACCATCCCTTACGGGAGAGGGGCCGTGACTGCTTCCCTCCTCGCACCGGGGAAAACCAGGGTTTTATGGTGATCGATGAACTCTGGTCACGATCCGCAGTCAGCCCATAATGCGGGCAGTGGTGGATCCGGCCGGATGAGATCCTAACAGACGATCACCTACATCCGGAGTGCAACTGCGATCCGCTTCCGGGGTTTACCAGAGCCACACGGGAACCAACCGCACCGCCTCTGTAATGGACATACCCTCGGCTACACCGGCAATGATGATATGCCGGTGTTACCATCTCGATCTATCATCGACGCGAGATCCTTGCCGGGCTTCTCAACCCTGGATCCTCACCAGGATGGGTGAGGAAAAACCGTGTGGCCGCACCCCCGCAGGGTGCCCGGGTATGCTCAACCTCTACTCCCACCAAAAATCGCATTTGTCAGGGATTATAGTCGAAAATAGAGCAAACGCCGATCTGGAGCGAAAACAGATTCGATATTCATATATCATTCAATGTATACATATTCATAATAGAAACCGGAGTTAAAAAATGAATTGCCACACCTCCTTGGAAGAGGCTGCTCAGGATTACGTCGACGAGATCCGATCCGCCGCCGGCGTCGTTGCGTGCGCTCTCGTATCATGCGATGGCCGGGTTATGGGTAAATACTTCTGGGAGGGCAGTCTATCATCGTCTCTTTTTGCAGCAATGAGCGCAACGGTCCTTGCAGCAGCAGAGGCGGTTTGCGGCAGCGCGCATATACAGCGGCCGTCCACGGTCATCATCACCGCAACCGACGCTACAATCCTCATTGTGAGTGCGGGAGAGGCTGCCCTGATCACAGCGACAATAGATAAGTCTGCAGATCTCCCAACAGTACAGAGGCAGCTGACTGATATAGCAGCTAGAATCGGAGAGGTAACGTGATGTATACAATACTTATCGTCGATGATAGCCCCATGATCGTCGATGTCTTTGTCACAATGCTTGAGCGGGGAGGGTACAAGCCTATCACAGCCTTCAGCGGCGAGGAGTGTCTGGAAACTTTAAAGTCAACCACTCCTGACCTGATCCTCCTGGATATCATGATGGAGCCGATGGATGGGTGGGAGACTCTTGAGGAGATAAAGGCCAACCCTGAAACGCGCAACATCCCGGTCCTTATGGTGACAGCAAAACCCCTTACGCCTGAAGAGGCCAGCCAGTACGGGGTCTATATCGAGGACTACATCCTCAAACCCACCACTCATCACCAGCTATACGAAGCCATCGAACGTGTGCTGGCACGCAGGAACTCAATCGCTGCTGAGATCGAACGCGCGCGCGAGGCCGGCGTGGATCACCGGATCATAGACGAGTATGAGCGCCTCTCAAAGAGCGTTGATATCAATAAGCGCCTCCTGAAGATACTGGAGACCACATACAGCATCAAGGATGCCCGGGCAGGCATGGGCGAGAACATCATGCGAGCCATAAAGAGTATGGCTATGAGCATCAATCTTCAGGAAGAGCGTTTAAATCAGATCAGGGGCCAGTTTTCGGGTATCTTTGGGGTGCGATGAATACCTCTCCCTCCCGGTTTTTGAGGGGATCGCCCGGGCGAACGACCCCCTATTGCAGCCTCACGCAGGCTGATATCGATTCTAAATAACCCGTTTTTGAGATCTGAGATACCATGACTGTCACGCCGCATACCGCCTGATGTTTCCATACGATTATTGCGTCTCGCACCCGGTGCGAAGAGGATTATACCCTCCAGCAACCGGGTTTCGCGCGGTTCCCGCACTCCCGCGCCCCCTGAGATTAAGAAGAAGCACTACCCTGATGCCAATCTGCATGTTCCTGGCGACCGATATAGACAGCTGCAAACGTCAGAACGAGAATTGCGGCGAGCGTCATACCGATATTGATCGGATCGAGGTGTTCTACCCCAAATGTCAGCACCCGCCGAACCATCGCGGTGATGCCTGCGATCAATATCGGCGTAACCTGCACCCTGCTGGTTCTGAAGTATGCCATCACCGTCTCCAGGAGTTCCACGATGATGATGGTGAGTAGGAGCGCGTGCAGCACCTGGAGCACGCCCTGCGTCATATCCCCGGCATGGGCGAGTGCTATCACCTGCAGGGCAACATCGTAAAGGGAGATGATCGCAAGCAAGGAGAGTGAGGCGGCAATGAGCAGGTAAATGCCCATCGTTACGCTGGACAGAGTAGATATGAGCACATCGGCATGATCTTTGATGTCAACCATGTTACACCGGGAAATGGGGATGTCAGTATGATGGTAGGCCGGGAGAGAGCATTAAGTATGCCGGTATGGTTCGCAGACAGTACAGAACTGAAAAGTTTATATCGTTAGAATGCGAATGATATGATGCGCCCTGAAGCAAAGTATTTATACTATTCTCGCATTGTAATAATGCTAGATGGCAGTACGCGCGGGGCCTATAGCTCAGTTAGGTAGAGCGCCTGGCTTTTAACCAGGTGGTCGGGGGTTCAAATCCCCTTGGGCCCGTTGCCATGGGCGATGTCTATGGTTTTTGAAAAGGTGATGCATCTGATACACAACTCTTTCATCGGTGAGGTGTGAGCGATGGGCACCTTACTGGATGTACTAAAACATGAGATGGTTCCTGACCATCAGATCATGAGCGAAGAGGAGGTGGCGGAGCTTCTCGCGACGTACCAGATCTCTTTAGAACAACTGCCAAAAATCTATCACGATGACCCGGCAGTACGGGCTATCGAGGGCGATATCGGGGATATAGTCCGTATTGTTCGCGACAGTCGCACAGCAGGCAGAGCCGAAGCATACCGCCTCGTCATTAAGAGGCCAAAGAAATAATTCAGGGCCGGGAGCTGATCCATCTGTTAAACAGAAGTGTTTTGTCGAGAGCATATTTTTCGTGGCAGCATGTAGCTCGCCACCAGTTAGACTCTTATAATAATTTCCTCCAGCACAACCTCCAGAAAGTCGTCGACGAACAACGCATTATTGAGACCGATATTGACACACGCGGAAAAGGCAAAGAGGTCGTATGGGTTGAATTAGGCAAGATTGAGGTGAAGAGCCCCCTCGTCCGTGAGGCGGACGGGTCGCAGTCCGAGCTCTTCCCGAGCGAGGCGCGCCTCCGCAACCTCACGTATGCAGCACCCATTCAACTCGACATGACGCTCGTCCAGGGCGAGGAGGCACGAGATCCGGTCGTGACCGTAATCGGCCAGCTGCCCGTGATGGTGGGTTCGGCAGCCTGCAACCTCTACGGTATGAGTGACACCGATCGCGCCGCACATGGTGAGGATCCTCTCGATCCCGGCGGCTACTTCATTGTCAACGGCACGGAACGGGTGCTGATGACGCTTGAGGATCTCGCCTCAAATAAGATCATGACAGAGTTCACCGAGCGTTACAACGAACGGATCTACGTCGCCAAGGTCTTCTCGCAGTACCGGGGCTACCGGGCACTCGTGATCGTTGAGAGGAGCCGCAAAAACCTGCTTGAGGTCTCGTTCCCCTCGGTCGCCGGGCATCTTCGTTTCGTTGACCTGATGCGGGCGCTGGGGCTCCAGGGCGACCACGATATCGTGGAGGCGGTCTCCACCGACGAAGAGATCCTCACCTTCATGATGCAGAATCTAGAAGAGAGCGAGTGCGACACGGTCGATGAGGGCATCATGTATGTCGGGAAGAAACTCGCCCCCAACCAGACCCGCGACTACCAGCGCAAGAGGGCAGAGTTTGTCCTTGATAATTACCTACTCCCGCACTTAAACTACCTGATGCCGGTCAATCTCAAGGAAGAGGACTTTGGATACCGGTCGGCAATCGAGGGCGTCCGCCTCGCAAAAGCACACTTCCTCGGCCGTATGGCTGAGGCCTGCTTCGACCTGGTGCTCGAGCAGCGCCGGATCGATGACAAGGACCACTACGCGAACAAGCGGCTGAAACTCGCCGGCGACCTGATGGAAGACCTCTTCCGGATCTCGCTCAACCGCCTGACAAGAGACGTGAAGTACCAGCTTGAACGAGCCAGCATGCGCCACCGCGATCTCTCGATCGGCACCGCCGTGCGTGCGGATGTCCTGACAGAGCGACTGCTGCACCCGCTTGCCACCGGCAACTGGGTAGGCGGGCGCACCGGGGTCTCGCAGCTCCTTGATCGGGTGGATCACATGGCGGTTCTTTCGCACCTCCGCCGTGTGATCTCCCCGCTCTCCCGGTCACAGCCTCACTTCGAGGCCCGTGACCTGCACCCCACCCAGTGGGGCCGGATCTGTCCGAGCGAGACCCCGGAGGGTCCAAACTGTGGATTGGTGAAGAACTTCGCCCAGATGGTTGAGATCAGTAAGGGCGTCATAGACGAGGAAGAGGTGAAGAATGCCCTGTATGATATGGGTGTCATCGCCCTTCGGAGGGAGACGGCATGAGGCGGCCATCGCGGGTCTTCGTCGATGGAGCCCTTATCGGACTCGTGGATGATCCCAGGGATCTGGTTGCCCGGATGCGCGAGATGCGCCGGAGCGGCAAGTTATCAACCGAGGTCAACATCTCCTACAAGGACTTCAACAACGACGTCATAATCCACACCGATCGCGGGAGAGCGCGCCGGCCCCTGATCGTGATCCGGGATGGCAAACCGGAGGTGACGGGTGAGGATATCGAGCAGATCCGCAACGACGAGATGACCTTTGAGGGTCTGGTCCAGAGGGGTGCCATCGAGTTCGTTGACGCTGAGGAGGAAGAAGACCTCTTCATCGCCATCAACGAGGAGGATCTCACCGTGGAGCACACGCACCTGGAGATCGATCCATCACTCATCCTCGGGATCTGTGCAGCACATGTTCCCTTCCCTGAACACAACGCCAGCCCCCGCGTCACCATGGGCGCCGGGATGGTAAAGCAGGCGCTCGGGTTTGGTGCGGCGAACATGAAACTCCGGCCCGATACACGGGGACACATGCTTCACTACGCCCAGAAACCGCTCACCTACACCCAGACCTCCGATGCGATCAGCTCCGACGACCGGCCGGCGGGCCAGAACTTCATCGTTGCGATCCTCTCCTATGAGGGGTTCAACATAGAGGACGCGCTGATCATCAACAAGGCCTCCATCGACCGGGGCCTAGGGCGATCACACTTCTTCCGGACATACGATGGCGAGGAGCGGCGTTACCCGGGTGGTCAGGTCGACCGGATCGAGATCCCGGATGAGGAGGTCTCCGGCGCGCACGGCGCCGAGTACTACGCGAACCTGGACGACGATGGCATAATCAACCCCGAGACGGTTGTCCGCGAGAAGGATGTGCTGATCGGAAAGACCTCGCCACCGAGGTTCCTCGAAGAACCCACGAGCGAGCTCATCGCCGTCGAGAAACGGCGCGACACCTCGGTCACGATGCGGAGCAACGAGCGCGGTATCGTTGATACCGTCATCATCACCGAGGGCGAGAACTCATCGCGCCTCGTGAAGGTCCGGACCCGTGACCTCCGGATACCTGAGGTGGGCGACAAGTTTGCATCCCGACACGGCCAGAAAGGCGTCATCGGGCTGATCCAGGCTTCCGAGGATATGCCGTTCACCGAGTCGGGCATGATGCCTGACCTGATCATCAATCCCCACGCGGTCCCGAGCCGTATGACCATCGGGCATATGCTTGAGATGCTGGGCGGCAAGGTAGGTTCCCTTGAGGGGCGCCGGATCGACGCAACTGCATTCCGCGGCGAGCGCGAGGCAGACCTCCGGAGATCGCTCAAGGAGCTCGGGTTCTCTCACGATGGCCGTGAGGTGATGTATGACGGTATCACCGGACGCCGGTTTGAGGCCGATATTTATGTCGGCGTCATCTACTACCAGAAGCTCTACCACATGGTATCGAGCAAGATGCACGCGCGATCCCGTGGCCCTGTGCAGGTACTCACCCGCCAGCCGACCGAAGGACGTGCTCGCGAGGGGGGGCTTCGGTTCGGTGAGATGGAGCGCGACGTGATGATCGGTCACGGTGCAGCCATGGCCTTGAAAGAACGGTTGCTCGACGAGTCGGATAAGGTGACCCAGTGGGTCTGCGCGAAGTGTGGTATGGTGGCGATGCTTGATCGGAAGAGGAAGGTCACGAGGTGTCTTGCCTGTGGCAGCGAGACCGATATCTACCCCGTCGAGATGAGCTACGCCTTCAAACTCCTCCTCGATGAGATGAAGAGCATGGGCATTGCTCCCCGCCTGAGACTCGACGATATGGTATGAGAGGAGGCACAATCAGACTATGACCAGTCCAAAGCGTGTTGGAAGAATTGAATTCGGGCTCTTTTCCCCGAAAGAGCTCCGCAAAATGAGCGTTAGAAAGATCATCTGGGCAGATACATACGACGATGACGGGTTCCCCTACCCGCAGGGCCTTATGGACCTGCATCTGGGCGTCATCGATCCGGGCCTCAGGTGCAAGACCTGCGACCAGAAGGCGGCTGATTGTCCGGGCCACTTCGGGCATATCGAGCTTGCGAAGCCTGTCATCCATGTCGGTTATACCCGATTGATCCGGAAACTCCTGCGGGTTACCTGCAGGGCCTGCTCCCGGTTGCTGATGACGGCCGAAGAGGTCGAGAAGGCTATCGGGCCCGAGGATAGCGACCTCACCATAGATGTCGTCTCCGAGAAAGATATCAAAAAAGAGCGGATCTGTCCCCACTGCGGCGAACAGCAGTTCAAGGTCAATTTTGAGAAACCCACCACCTTCTCCGAGGTCTTTATAGAAGACGGAAGGAAGGTGGAGCACAAACTGACCCCGGCTGACATCAGGGCGCGTCTAGAGAGGATCCCGGATGAGGATCTGCGGCTGATGGGGGTCAACCCCGATGTCGCCCGGCCGGAATGGACGATTCTCACGGTTCTCCCGGTCCCACCGGTCACGATGCGCCCCTCGATCATCCTTGAGAACGGGCAGCGATCTGAGGATGACCTGACCCATAAACTTGTGGATATCATCAGGATCAACCAGAGATTCAAGGAGAACCAGGACGCCGGCGCTCCCCAGCTGATCATTGAGGATCTCTGGGAGCTCCTGCAGTACCACGTCACCACCTACCTCGACAACGAGGTGGCGGGATGCCCGCCCGCCCGGCACCGGAGCGGCCGGCCCTTAAAGACCCTCTCACAACGGCTCAAGGGGAAGGAAGGGCGATTCCGCGGATCGCTTTCAGGAAAGCGCGTAAACTTCTCGGCCCGTACGGTGATCTCCCCTGACCCGGATCTCTCTATCTGCGAGGTAGGGGTACCGCTTGCCATCGCAAATGAGATGACCATCCCGGTCAGGGTGACTCCATTCAATGTCGAGGAGATGCGGCAGTACGTCTTGAATGGTCCCGAGCGTTCTACCATCAGATCGGCCTGCGGTGCAAACTATGCCATCAGGCCGGATAACCGGAGGATGCGCCTTTCGGATGTGAACCTGGAGACAGTCGCGGATATGCTTGAACCAGGCTGGACGGTGGAGCGGCAGCTTAAAGACGGCGATATCGTTCTCTTCAACCGGCAACCCTCGCTGCATCGGATGAGCATCATGGCCCACCGGATCGTCGTGATGGATGGAAAGACCTTCCGGCTGAACCCGGCGGTCTGTCCACCTTACAACGCCGACTTTGATGGCGATGAGATGAACCTGCACATCCCGCAGACCGAGGAGGCCCGGGCAGAGGCCGAGATCCTGATCTCAGTGCAGGCGAACATCCTCTCGCCGAGGACCGGCGGTCCGATCATCGGCGGTATCCACGACCACATCTCAGGGATCTTCCTCTTAACTCACAGGGTTCGCCGTTTCCGAAAAGAGGATGTGCTCTATCTCACCCAGCACCTCGACCTCGATCATCTGCCCGAACCGGATACGGTGGATGATGGTGGAAACCCGCTCTGGACCAACAAGCAGGTCTTCTCGCTCATCCTCCCCGAAGAGCTGAACATGATCTTCCGCGCTTCGTCATGCCAGAATTGCGAAATCTGCCGGCGGGAGATGTGCGAGAACGATGCCTACGTCCGGATCGTCGATGGCCAGCTGGTCACCGGCACCATCGATAAGAAAGCGATCGGTGCGTTCGATGGTCAGATCCTGCACCGGATCATCAGGCAGTACGGTATGAAACGGGCCGCACGGTTCATCGATGACGTGACCAAACTCTCGATCCGTGGCATCATGCTCCAGGGCTTCTCGTTCGGTATCGATGACGAGGATCTGACCAGGACCGAGTACGGTCAGATCGATGAGGTGCTTGAGGGAGCCATCAGCGACGTCGAGCGCCGGATAAAGATCTTCAAGGAGGGGCAGCTCGAACCGATGCCGGGCCGGACACTTGAGGAGACGCTTGAGATGCAGATCATGCAGGTGCTCGGCAAGGCCCGTGACCGCACCGGCGAGATCGCAGGAAGGCATCTCGGGATGGACAACAGCGCTGTGGTGATGGCAGTATCGGGCGCCCGCGGATCGATGCTGAACCTGACACAGATGGCCGGTTGTCTCGGGCAGCAGTCGGTCCGGGGTGAGCGTATCATGCGCGGCTACGAGGATCGGACCCTGCCGCACTTCCGGCGCAACGAGCTCGGTGCGAAGGCGCATGGGTTCATCGCTAACAGCTACAAAAGCGGTCTCTCGCCGACAGAGTTCTTCTTCCACGCCATCGGTGGGCGTGAAGGGCTTGTTGATACCGCGGTCCGCACATCACAGAGTGGTTACCTGCAACGGCGAATGATCAACGCTCTGCAGGATCTCAAGGTGGCATACGACGGTACCGTCCGGACGACGGGCGGCCGGATCATCCAGTTCCGGTACGGCGAAGACGGGACTGACCCCGCACGGAGCAGCTATGGCGCCCCGGTGGATGTGAAGGGCATCGTGGAGAGCGTCTTAAAGGAGGAAGTCAAATGAACAACGATCTCGAAGAGCGGATCGATACCCTCGATCTGCCTTACCGGACCAGGGAAGACCTGAAAACGAGTCTCGCAGGCCGGGATATCAGCGAGGAAGAGTTCAACCGGATCCTCGAGATGATCTTCTTTGAGTATGAGAGAACCAGGATCGAGCCCTGTGAGGCGGTCGGCGTTGTGGCTGCGCAGTCTATCGGTGAACCCGGCACCCAGATGACAATGCGAACCTTCCACTACGCGGGTGTGGCCGAGATCAACGTTACCCTGGGTCTCCCCCGACTCATCGAGATCATGGATGCCCGGCGGGAACCGAGCACCCCCACGATGGCGGTCTTCCTTCTGGAAGACTGGGCATTCAATCGTGACCGCGCCCGGGAAGTTAGCTGGCAGATCGAGGCCGCGCCGCTCCATGAGTTCGGGGATATCACCATCGATATGGAACATATGCAGATAGTTGTCCAGCTCAATAAGCAGGTCTGTGATCGGCGGAGGATCACGATGAGTGAGATCATCGAGATAGCCCCGAGAAAGATACGGGAGAAGCGGCACTTCCGCGACTTCGAGGTCGAAGGGGATCCAAAGAAGGCATCGATTATATTCAACCCGAAAGATCGGGAGAGTTACCAGAACCTCTTCCAACTCGCAGAACACGTAAGGAACGTCATTGTTCAGGGTATCGATGACATCGAGCGGGTGGTTGCCAGAAAAGAAGGCGGAGAGTATATCCTTTATACTGAAGGCTCCAACCTAAAAGGTGTCTTCGAAGTCGAGGGCGTTGATACAACCCGCACGCGGAGCAACAACATCAGCGAGATCGCTGATGTGCTCGGTATCGAGGCGGGCCGGAACGCGATCATCCAGGAAGCCTTAAGTACCCTGAACGAACAGGGTATCGGCGTCGATGTCCGTCATATCATGCTCGTCGCTGATATGATGTGCATGGATGGTGAGGTCAAGCAGATCGGCCGGCACGGCATTGCCGGCGAGAAGGAGAGCGTTCTCTCCCGGGCTGCATTCGAAGTGACGGTCAACCATCTGCTGGATGCAGCAATAGCAAACGAGGTGGACGAATTGAACGGCGTCACCGAGAACGTGATCGTGGGCCAGCCCATCCAGCTCGGTACCGGCGATGTGAAACTCATCGCAAAACGCGTAAACCTGAAAATTTAGGAGAAATCATATGGACTTTAATGCTTCACTACGCAAAGCCGTGAAGACTGGTACCGTGTTCCTGGGGCGGAACAAGACCCGGGAATGCATCGAGGAAGGCAAGGCAAAACTTGTCGTAATGGCTAAAAATAGCCCAGAATCCGTCAAAAACATCGTAAAAGAGATCGATATCCCTGTCTACGTCTATGAGGGCTCGAGTGTCCAGCTCGGGAAAGCCTGCGGTATGCCGTACGTCGTCAGTGCGCTTGCCGTGATCGAGCCGGGTGAATCCGATATCCTGAATGTTGCGAGAGTGTAGACAATGTCACAGGTCGTGCTGACTGAGGAATGCATGCGCCTCATCTCCCAGTTCGAGAGCCTTACCGGCGCAGGCAGCCGTGATTGCGTCGTCGATAATCGTAACGAGCGCATCATATTCGTGATCAATCCGGGGGATATGGGTCTTGCCATCGGCAGGGGCGGATCGAGCATCAAAAAAGCTTCTGATGTGATGGGGAAGCGGATCGAGGTTGTCGAGTATTCCCCGGACCCGTGCCAGTTTATCAGGAACTGTTTTCTCCCAGCACAGGTTACTGATATCGATTTCGCTACCGATGTGGAGGATCAACCGATCGCCCGCGTGGAGGTGCGCGATGAGGACCGGGGGCTTGCCATCGGGAAAGCAGGAAAGAATATCTTCAAGGCAAAGGTTCTTGCACAGCGGCAACACGATATCATCGATGTTCAGCTGATGCAGAGCGAGGCCGCCTGAATTCTCTAGCATCCTCTTTTTTTGCAGTCTTGCAGCTGAAATTTAGCACCGCTTCAGGCTGGCGACCAATGGAGAGCGCTGACCTGAGCAGCCGCGCGTTATCCGTGAAGGAAAGTTGCTATACCCCTGGCGGATGAAAGAGAAAAGAGAGATTTAGCCGAAGAGGGCACCGAGACCGGCCATGCCGCTCTCTTCTTCCTCTTCCTTCTTCTCCTCCTCTTCCTCCTCCTCTTCAGCGGGTACGGCTGCTGCTACGGCGGGAGCAGCGGCTGCAGGGGCAGCGGCGGCGGCCGGTGCAAAGGCAGCCTTGCTGATGGCTTCCTCGATGTTCACGTCCTCAAGCGCAGCGACGAGCGCCTTAACCCGGGCATCCACGACGTTGATCCCGGCCGCCTTCAGGACAGCAGTCACATTCTCATCGTTCACGTCTTTGCCTGCGTTGTGCAGGAGCAGTGCAGCGTAGATATACTCCATAGTTTATTCACCTTTTTTATGTTAGCCGAAGAGGGCTCCAAGACCGGCCATACCGCTCTCTTCCTCCTCCTTCTCAACCTCTTCCTCTTCTTCTTCTTCCTCTTCAGTGGGTTTTGCCTCTTCTGCGGGTTTTACCATAGCAGGTGCCCCGGCAGTTGCAGCGGCGGCGGCTCTCAAGGTCGTCTCATCGAGCTCGAAGCCCCGGTCTGCCGCTATGAGCGCGACAGCCAGCATCTGCTGCTGTGCCCGCCCGATGATGAGATCGATGACCCCCTTCTCGTAGATGCTCGCTTCTACACCAACATTCCGGGCCTCCTGCACCGCTCTGCCGATGATGGCGCTGATTGTAAGCCTGGTCGGTATGACGGCGTTGACCGAGAGGTTGAATGCCTGCTGGGTCGCGAGCATGATGTTGTTGTAATAGGTCTCTTCATCGATAGCCAGGAGATCGGGTGTGAAGATAGTATTCCGGTAGTATGCAGCCTGCAGGACGAGACCGACATCCATCGGCTTGATACCGAGTTTCGCGAGTACGCCAGCCATCTTCTTGCTGATGGTCTCACCTTCCTTCACGACAGTCCGGGTCTCCCGGATCCTGACCTTTCCTCCCTCAATAGCAGCAGGGATTCCTGCCTGCTGGAGCTCACCAACGATGGGGCCTGGCTTGAACGAGGTCGGCCCCTTCGCGACGACGATATCTTCCGGCGCGGTCTCACCAGGTTTTGCGGCCATCCTGGTCTTCGTCTTCTCCAGCATCTTGAAGAGCTTAAAGGGGTTCTCATCAGTAAAGATCAGGGCGCTCTGGCCCGAGATATGCTTGTTTAAGGTCGCAACGCTGCCGCCGAGATCATTTAGTGCATGCTCGATCAGTGTGTTGCGGGCCATCTTCACCTTCGCCGTGTCGCGGAGGTTCCGCCGGATCTGCTGGACCTGCGAGGCTGGAATGCCGTACATATCCACGAGGCCGACGAGCGTGTGCTCCTCGATGCCGCGCTTGATATCATCCACTTCTTTTTTCTTCCACCAGGGCAGATTCTGCGTATAGAGCGTCATCAGATCACCTTCACAGCCGGACCCATGGTCGTCTTTACGTAGACCGAGTGAATGTTCAGCGCCCCGCTCTCGAGGACTGATTCAACCCTTCGGAGTATTGCATCGATATTCTCTGCGATCTTCTCTGGATCCATCGTAGCGGATCCAACCTTTGCGTGGAGAACCTTCTTATCCTTCGTCCGGACCTTTACAGAACTGCGCAGACGCTGGACAATCGGCCGGATATCCGTCCCGGGTGGTATCGGCATTGGCATCCGCCCGCGCGGGCCGAGCCTGACACCGAGATGCCGACCGACGAGAGGCATCATCGCTGTCTCTGCGAGGAAGAACTGGTATTCTGCTGCCATCTTTCGCGCTTCGCGGGGCTCTCCCCCGAGCCGCTCGATCTCCTCAGGGCCGATGATCAGATCCACGCCCACATCCTTTGCCTGGGTTGTGATGTCCCCCTTCCCGAGAACAGCGACCCTGACGTTGTCAAAGCCGTTCGGCAGGAGAATAGTCTCATCGATACGATTTTTGGGCTGGGCCATATCGATATTTCTGAGGTTTACGGTGATATCCACGCTCTCCCGGAACTTCCGTTCCGGAGCTTTCTCCAGTGCCGTATTTACGGCATTAAGTATACTGGTTCTATCAACCATTCCTTTGCCTCCATAGTACGCGACCTCACGATCTTCTATGGTTGTCTGACATCTATGCGACGAGTACGCCGTCGTATGTTCCGTCGTTGATGGCCTGGATCATATCGCGGGGTTTCAAACCCTCAACGGTGACACCAACGCTCACGCACGTTCCAACGACCTCTTTGACAGCCGATTT
>MTBK01240807.1_pt1 | contig 28666 bp, 38 predicted proteins | sample 1535981 | NCBI WGS metagenome assembly MTBK01 (sample SAMN06109225, study PRJNA356200) | anaerobic digester metagenome | isolation source: biogas reactors fed with pig manure or primary and secondary sludge | place: Spain | collected 2016-06-30
CCCATGCACCGCCCCCCTATCTCCCCTCCCGCACACCAGCAGATACCATAGGAATATCACTATAAGACGCCACAGACAGAACCCGGGGATCCCTCAGGGCTCTGCACGCAAAAGCAACAAAAAAAATTAGAGCCCTTCAGGGCTCATCTCGCCGCCGAGATCCAGCTTCTTCGTCTTCCAGGCCCCCTGCTTGTAGAAGAAGAGATCGAACAGGAACACCACCACGGTGCCGCAGACCACCGCGAACCAGATGAATTGTAGCGGCAGATCCTTCGTCACAAATATCGCAGCAAGACCCACCTGCACGACCAGTTGCCCGGCGATCGCTGCATACATGCCGGGTCTCGTCATCCCTGCACCGTTCATCGCAAATCCCATCGTCATCGCCATGGCTATCACGAAGTATGACATCGGGATTATCTGCATGAACTGGATGCCGCTTGCGAGCGACTCGCCGGTCGCACCGAAGAATGCCAGGAGGTGCTCTGCAGACGACAGGTACAGGATGCCCACAACTATCATGAACAATGCATTCACGATCAGCGCAATCCTGACCACCTTCTCTGCCCTCGCCACTTTTCCCGCTCCGAGGTTCTGCCCGACCATCACCGTGACTCCTGTGCAGACCCCCATCACGAAGACCAGGCCCAGCATATCCAGGCGCTGGCAGATACCATAGGCCGCAACCGCAGTCGTGCCGTAGAGTGCCACGATCGCCGTCATACCGAGGAACGCAAAACTCCGGACCCCACTCTGTACCGCTGACGGGAGCATGACCTTCGTGATATCTTTGATGAGTCGCGGTTCAAACGTCCACTTACTCGGGAGCCGGACCGGTCCGTTCTTCCTCGATGGCAGGAGGTATATCACCCCGAGCAGAAGTAGCACACCGCACGCGCGCGACAGGATGGATGCATATGCTGACCCGGCTATGCCAAATGCCGGGAAGCCACCGAGGCCATTGATCAGTGTCGGGTTCAGTATTATGTTCACGATATTCACAAGGACCATAACGTACATCGGCGTCCTGGAGTCCCCCGTGCTCTGAAACCCGGTCGTCAGGATCATCAGGAAGACGAAAATGGTCATCCCCATCAACATCGGAGCGAGAAATTGTGCCCCTATCATTGCAACATCGAGGTCGGCCCCGAGGAGCAGGAGGAGATCCTGCGACCAGAACATGCCGATGATCGCGAGGACCAGCGCAAAAGCAAACGCCAGGTAGAGCGAATGTGCGAGGATCACCGGGATACGATCAAACCGTTCAGACCCGTACGCCCGCGACACAAACGCAGCAGTCGCCGTTACGGTCCCGAATATCACGGTCGTGAGCACTATTATGATGGATATGCTCATAGCTCCGCCGGCGATCGGGATATCACCGAGCTTGCCGATGAAGTACATATCCACTACCTCAAGGATACTCGCGAGGAAGTTACTGATGATGATCGGGAGGGCCACCATCCAGAGGCCCTTCCCGACTGATCCCTCGGTGAGGAGGTTATTCGAAGGCTGTATTGTCAAGTTATCACCTATTGTAGGATATGAAAGACGATATAGTTTGACCGCTCATTTCAACCAGAGCTCTTCAATAGAACCTGAAATGAGGCTGATTCAGCTCTCATTCATCTCGCTGGAAACCCCGGGCCGAGGGTGACGCTCCAGAAGATCCGGAGAGGACCCGGGCTGTTCGCGCATCCGGCAGAGGTCACGCATCGCCCTGAGCACAAAGAGGGTCTCGCCCTCAAGCGACTCAGTATCGACGATGAACGAGACGAACCCCTGGCGGGCGAAGAGTTCCCGCACAGCGTCGGGGTCGGTCAGGGACGAGACGAGCAGCAGTATCCGGCCGAGCGGCGAGAGCACCCGTCCAACATCCGCGACGAGCCGCTCGATCACCGCCCTCCCGGTGGGACCGCCATCGAGGGCGTACTCGAGCCAGTCATCAAGCCGCTCCTCGGGAAGCGTCGGCAAGTAAGGCGGGTTAAAGAGGATGAGGTCAAAGGGGCTTGAGAGACCCGAAACGAGATCGGTCCGGACCACAGCGACGCCGCGGGCGCGGGCTGCGACCACCGCATAAGGATTGATATCGGTCGCGATGAGGCTCGCCACCCGATCCTGAACGGCGGCCGCGACGTAACCGCTCCCGGTCCCGACCTCGATCACCCGGTCATCTGGCCGGACTTCCCGGAGCGCCGCCCGGAGGAGGAGATCCGAGTCTTCGGCAGGCGGATAGACCTGATCCGTGGTCACATCACCCTCTCGCCGGCAGCTCCAGGCACGCGCTCATACGGTTTGCTATCAGCGCAAACTCCTCAAGCGAGAGGTTTTCAGGCCTCTGTTGCAGGAGATCGTCGGGCAGACCCGCGATCGCTCGCTCGATCACCTCGGGCGCAAAAGAGTCCCTGCCGCTCCGGAGCGCCTTTCGGATAGTCTTCCTCCGGTAGGAGAAGAGCACCCTGACGACATCCGCGTATACCCGCTGATCCGCAAGTGGATATGGTGGTTCATGTGGTGTGATCCTGACCACCCAGGAGCGGACCTGTGGCCTCGGGCTGAACGCATTCGGCGAGAGTTCTAATATCGGTTTTACCGATGCGTAGGTCTGCATCATCACCGAGAGTCGTCCGACACCCGGCCTCCCGGGTTGCACTATCATCCGCCGCGCGAACTCCTTCTGGTACATCAGGACCGCGACTTCAAAACCGCGTTCAAGCAACTGGAAAGTGATCTTTGAGGAGGCAGAGTAGGGGAGGTTTGCGACGACGATATCAAACGGTGGAAAGTCCACCCTCGTCGCGTCACCCAAGATGAGCTCCAGGCGCCCATCCGCAATATCATCAGCGAAGAAGAACTCAAGCTCCTCCACAAGAGCCGGATCGATCTCTACCGCGGTGACATGCGCGCCCCGGTTGAGGAGAGCACGGGTGAGGACACCCTCACCGGGCCCGATCTCAAGTACCCTCCGGCCGGAGACATCGACAGAGCCGGCGATCTTCTCGACGGCCCTCTGGTCGACAAGAAAGTGCTGATCTTTTGGTGCACTCATTTCAATGTAAAGATATGGTATTTCTCGTTTGGATCCTCAATCTCGCGCAGGATCCGACTGATGATCATACGGTCCGGGTGCGGCATCGACTTGATCCTTCCAGATATATCAGAAAAGCTCTCAAACGGTTTTTTCTCTCGCTGCTCGATCACTTCCCACATCAGCTTCTTCCCGATGCCGGGGAGCAGATGGAGCATATGGAACTTCGGCGTGATCGGGAGAGACTTATTGAAGAAGTCGACGAACCGCTTCTCGTTCTCCCGGACGATCTGCTCGACCACAAACGGGAGTTCCAGCTTTGCCGTCGCCGTCAGATCATCATAGCCGATCCGCCGCTTGACGCGCTCGATCTTGTCCCGTTCTCCATCGCCGATGTAGACGCGGTCATGGATCTGGATATCGGCACCCGCCTTCGGTATGAGCTCGAGCAACTTGAACTGGTCTACCCCGACAGCGAGGACTATTGCTTCACGCTTATAAACCGGACGCGGATCATTCGCATACCCCATGGGGAGTATATCGATGATAACCGCGTTTTCCTCTTTCTTCTCGGTCTTCATAGGCGCCACCCCTTCGATTAGAAGTGGGTCATTACCAGATCAAGTATCTCGTCGAGCTCTTCCGTCGTGAGGTTAAATCGTTCTTTGGCGTAAATTGCTCGCAACTCATCCCGGGTCCGCGGCATCAGGTTCGCGATGCGGTAGGCGATATCTTCCTTCATCTTCTCGAGCTTCATGAGCTCGTCGGCGAGGTCACGGGCCTTCTCAGCGGACGTCTTTGCGAGATGATTGGCATGTTCGATGCTCTTGCGAAGTTCATAGGACATCTCCTCTCCAGACTCGAGCCGGGCGGCCTCCACAGCGAGAAGTGTATCACGCAGTTCAGGAAGCAGTATCCGCTCTTCGCTAACGATCCGTTTTACCTTCATGCCAATCACTGCTGCTTGAGAATTATACCTTCTGCGCTCTTAGATGTTGCGGTCTTGCGATAACCTGCTTTATCGCATCCCCATCCCTGACCTCGAGTACCCATGCGCGCCCGCGCTGTCCGATAACCGTGCCGGTCTTCCCGTGGAATCTCCGGTGGGGCATGCCTTTCTGGACACTCGGCTCGACCACGACGTGAACCCTCTGCCCGATCTCAAACTCCTGAATTACCGCAGATACCGGGGGGATACCGCGTCTTCGAAGGTCCTTCTTGAACTTATACCGCGTCTTCTTGCGTGGTCCGTTGTGATGTGCCATGTTTTACTCACCATTACTCGTTCGTTGTTCCGACCTGCACCACATCGAGGCTGACAACACCTGCGGTGCGCCCCAGGATCCGGGCGAGGCTGGGCGTTGTCCGGCCGTCATCACCGGATACCAGTTCCTTGATGTAGAGGCCTGCTTCACCGACGACTTCGACCTGGTAGCAGCCGTCGATCCTGCCAGTACACTGGATATCGATGACCTGCCGCTCCCGAACCCTGTCTGCCCGCCGGTGGGACACCCGTCTGGGGGTGCGCTGTCGTATCGTTACACCGTTTAGCTGATCGAGGGCCGTCCTGAACTCATCTGACGTCACAGGACCGTCGATCTCGACCAGGATCCTGTATTTTTTATGCGCTTTGTCTGATTTAAGGCTTTGCACCATCTTCCGGTCCGCCCATCCGGTCAGGTTGACCGCCACCCTGCCTTCGGCGCTCCGGTTGATCTCCGCCTCAAGCGCCTCAAGATCCACCGACCGCTTCCGCGGGGCCTCGACCTCCATGACAAAAGGGCGACCCGACCCGAGCATCCGGGCATCTATGTCCTCCCGGCCGGCTCCATGGAGAATAGCGTTCCCGGCACCGAATGCCTCGATCACCGGCCGGCCGATCAGCTCCTCGACCGAATCAGCGTACTGTTTCCCGGTGAACCCACAGTGCTCACACCCGGCACCCCGGCAGGTCCGGCAGTCCCAGTGGGTCTGCGGGATGCCGCGTTCGTACTTCATGTAGCGGCCGGCGAAGAAGATGGGGTTGACCTGGACCTCGACGGATTCGTCCGAGAGATCGAGGATCGCCACAACATCTGGTCTCTGGAGATCCGCCACCTTCCCGGAGAGACCCGAGACGGCCTTTCCCACCTCACGGTTCATCTCGGCCTTCAGCGGTTCGGGGTCACGGAGGGAGAGATCGCTCCAGACCATCTCCTCGCTCTCCGCCATCAGCGGCGGCACCCGTGTCCCGATGAGGAAGGTCTCAAACTCGATCCCCCCTACTGCGTCTACAACCCGCTCAGCCCAGGCATCCGTGCGGGAGAGCTCACCGCCGCAGATCCAGCAGGATTCAGGTGCCGGTTCCTCGTGCGGTCTGTTCGTCACAATCTCGTGTGCGATCCGTAGCGCCCTCCCCCGTTCATCGTTCGTCAGGCCAAACGACCGTTTGCCGAAGAACCGACCGAGACAGTGGTTGCAGGTATCGCCGTATCCAAGGATTGCTTCTACCTCTTCTATGATGTCCATCCAGATTCCCTCCGGTCCATCTCGTTTAAGAGGACGGTGATTGTGTGATCGGCATGGAGCGAGAGCGGCCCGACCGAGTAGCGCTCAAGCCCTTCGAGCATCTCCTCTTCCTCCCCGGTGAAGTTCTGGTGGTCGGAGAGGAGGTAAGCGTCGGGCAGCACCGACGCGCCCCTGATATCCTCCCCCGCCTCATCGAGGACCGCAAATGGTATCTCAGAGAGGAGCCGTGCAAGCCCGCCGCGGCGGACGGAGACCCCCGGGGTCGACTCCCGGAACTCGTCCCCACAGGGGATCGAGAGAGCCTTCTTGATCAGGGCGGCGCTGCTCCGCTCATCGGGCGAGAGATAGCGGAGAGTGCTCCCCGAGAAGAGGATGGTCTTTGGCGGGTCGGGCTCACCGTAGAGTATGAGGTAGCACTCGACGTCGCGCCGGAGGTCGTGGGAGAGGAAGAATGAGGAGTTGATGCACCGGCAGAGGATATCCATCCTCCCGGCGCTCCCCGGGAGATCGTTGAGGCTGAACGTGCCGCTCGTTGCGGCACGGTGCCCCACGACGGCAAACCGCTTCATCTCACTGGGTCCTGCCGAACTTCTTCATCATGCGCTGCATGTTGAACTTGCCGCCGCCCATGCCCCGCATGCCTTTTAAGGCGCGTTGCATTGTCTTGTAGTATTTTATGAGCTCCCGGACATCCTCGGGTGCCGCCCCGGCACCCCGGGCGATACGGTGGATCCGTGAGCTCCCGATGATCCCGGGGTCATCGAGCTCCGGGGATGTCATCGAGTCCATGATCACCTTATAGCGCGCCATCTTGGTGCTGGTGACATCATAGACATCGTCGGGGATCTCCATGCCGCCGAGGGGGAGCATGCTCATGATCTGCTTCAGGGGCCCCATCTTGTTCACCGCCTCGAGCTGCTTGTACATATCCCGGAGCGTGAACTTGCCCTTGAGCATGGCGTTGACGTCGACATCCTCGACCGATATCGCCTCTTCCGCCCGCTCGACAAGCGCCTTTAAGTCGCCCATCCCGAGCAGGCGAGATATAAATCCGTCCGGTTCGAACCGCTCGAGATCCTCGATCGTCTCACCGCTCCCGATGAAGACGATCCCGCTCTGCGTCTCGGCGACGGCTGAGAGAGCGCCTCCGCCCTTCGCGGTGCCGTCCATCTTGGTGATGAGGACACCGTCGATCCCGATCGCCTCGTGGAACCGGCGGGCCTGTTCGCTCGCCTGCTGCCCGAGCGCCGCATCGATCACGAGCCATCGGTGATCGGCGTGTGACATCTCGTTGATATTGATGATCTCCTCGATCAAGTGTTCCTCAAGGGCGTGCCGCCCCTGGGTATCGATGATGATCACCTCGTAGAGCTTACGATACCGGGGCAGTCCCTCCCTGACGATCGTAAGAGCATCGGGCTCCTTCGGGTCGCCGTAGCAGGGAACGCTGATCCGGTCGCAGAGAGTCTTTAGCTGATCATACGCACCCGGCCGGAATGTATCGGCGCAGATCACACCGACGCGGAGCCCCTTTCTCTGGAAGAAACGGGCGAGCTTTGCTGTCGTCGTGGTCTTCCCGCTCCCCTGGAGCCCGGCCATCAGGATCGTCTGTGGACCGAGTGTCACCGCTCCCGGCGTTCCCATCAGGTGGACGAGCTCCTGGTAGACGATCCTGAGGACATGCTCTCGTGCTCCCATTCCTTTCGGGGGTTCTTCGTCGAGGGCACGCTGTTTGATCGCCTGCGAGAGTTGCATCACGAGTTTGACGTTGACGTCGGCGGAGAGGAGCGCCCGCTGCAGGTCGCGCACCAGCTCATCGACCGCCGCCCGGTCGATCACCGTCTTGCCGGCGAGTTTCTTGACCGCATCCTTGAGCGACGCACCGAGGTTATCGAGCATCAGGCCTCACCTCCCAGAAGTTCATCCACCACGACGCGGGGCTCAAACGGCAGGATATCATCGTATCCCTGCCCGGTCCCGAGAAAGAGGATCGGTTTTCCAACGGTATGCGCGATCGATATGGCAGCGCCGCCCTTGGGGTCCATATCTGCCTTCGTCAGGACGACCGCGTCGGTGCCGACCGCACGGTTGAACTCGTCCGCCCTGATGACGGCGTCATTCCCCGCCACCGCCTCATCGACGTAGACGACGAGGTCGGGCTTCATAACCCGCCGGATCTTCTCGAGCTGGTTCATGAGGTTTGCCCGGTTGTGGAACCGGCCGGCGGTATCGGCGAGGACAACGTCGATGTCATGCGCTTTCGCATACTGGACGGCATCAAAGAGGACAGCGGAGGGGTCAGCGCCTGCCTGGTGCTGGATCACCTTGATCCCGAGGCGATCGGCATGAGTCGCTATCTGCTCGATCGCCCCTGCGCGGAACGTATCTCCTGCGCCGATCACGACTGAAAAACCGTTTTCCTGGAGGTAATGACCAACTTTTGCGACGGTCGTCGTCTTCCCGGTCCCGTTCACGCCGGTGAAGAGGATCTTCACAGGGCGTTCGCTCTCCCGTATGTAGGCGGGGAGGTCGAGGCCGTCACCGAGAACACCGCAGAGCGCCGACCGGAGGGTGGACTCAACCAGTTTGTCGACCGATGAACCGATCTTTTTGTGCCGGCCCACGAGGTCACCACGCATTCGGGCGATGATCTCATCGGTGACCGGGAGAGCGACGTCGTTTTCGAGGAGAACCATCTCAAGTTCGAAGAGCGGTTCCTCGATATCCTTCGCCTCAAGGAGGAGTTCGCGGTCCCGGATCAGAACCTTTACCTTGTTGATGAACGTAGGTTCCTCCCGCTCCCCGGGGGGAGGTGGGGCCGGGGAAGACCGCTCGACTGCAAAATCATCTTCAACCCCGGAGGGGGCCGGCAGAGCCTCCGCTTCCGGTGGATCTACCTCGGCTCCGACAACCTCCTCGATATTCGAGGTGAATTTCGTCCGTATATTCTGAAGTTTTTTCTTTAAAGAACTAAACATCAGGATCTGCTCTGACCTGCCTGGGCCTGCCGGGCCACCTGGTAGGCAGCTTCAAGGCGCCGCGAGATCTGCGTTGTCTGACCCTGCAACTGCTCGATGGAACCTGCAACTTTCTTGCCCAGCGCTTCAAGTTCTGTTATCCGATCCTCAAGGTACTCCACCGCATCGGCACCCGCCTGTTCCACAGAGACGTCAGCCCCGATGTTCACCAGGAAGTGGCCGGCGTCGAGCACCTTCGCCCTGAGAAATACGCCGCCCCCGATCGGGAGGAGGGCAATCCCATCCTCATTCTCCTGAATTGCCCGGATAGACTCGATCGCAGCGGTAGATTCAAGGCGCTGCTGCTCGATCATGCCGAGTTGCTGCGTCATGATCTCTATCTGCTGCCCGTACTCGTTCAAGTACATCTGGAGGCTCTGTATCTCGCGAGGATCTACCTGTTCCACGTTATTCACCAGCTACTACGTTAACTGATTCGATGGTGATATAACTTCTCTTCAGGCGGTGCTTGCTCCCGATATCAGCGAAAATCCGCTCTCTTGCCTGATTTTCGTTCGGGGCTGCGACTACCTTCCGGTAGGGCTTCCACTCGTTCTTGATCATACACGCGCCCACAACTTCAAACGTCTGGTTCTCCATGACTCACTCACTCCAAAAACCCAAAGACTTCTTCTATTCGTCCAAGCTCAAACCCGCTCGTAAAGGATCCTGCAATATATCCCTTGCTGTTCGCAAGGACACCGGTGCCGACGAGACCGCTACCCATGTTCACCGATCCGAGGCCGACGGGAAGGGCGACGACCTTCTCAAGGGCGGCGATCTCCGCTTCGGTGGTTCTCGGGTGAACAAGGATCCCCTGGTTCGTTGCGTACCCGGCCATGCCGACGGTCTTGATGCCTCCAAGCGAGAGCCTGACTACTGGCACCGAGAGGAACGACCCGATCTCTTCAGCGACGTCGATCTCCATGTCAGGGTGGACAGCGGCGACACAGTCGTTTGCGAGGATGACGTTACCGGCCGCGTTCATGGACCCCTCAAGCAGGAGAACGTCCCGGTAATCCTCAAGGGCAGCCACCTCATCGGATGTGGCAAGGCCGCTGACGACCAGGCCCTGGCTGTTCCCTGAAACGAGCGAACCGATGATGGCGCTCCCCTGTATGGAGGTGAAGACGATCCCGATACCGAGCTCTTCTTCAAGGGCTTCGGTGAACTCCCGGGGCGCTCCCGGGTATACGACCGCCACATCCTCAAAGACGCGGGCGTACACGCCGATGTTTGGATCACCCAAAAGATCGATCGTCCCTGTCATTTCACTCCTCAGCGAGCTCGGCCTGGACCTGCCCGTCCTCGAACTTCATCGCGCGGACGCGAATCTTTCGCGGGGGCTTCCCACTGCCGTTCTCCCAGACCTTCTCGTTGATGCTCTGGTCCAGTTTGACGTCCTCGCTCTTCATGTGCCGCTCGAGAAACGCCCGGATGTCCTTGATAGCGGTGTTACCCCTCTTCCACCGGGGCGCACGCTTCACCTCACGGAGAGGTATAATATAGATATGTTCCTTCAGTGCCTCTGCCATAACCCTACACCTTTAAGGTACTCCGCCGCCAGTTGCGTCTCTTCGGATGCGACGCAACCGCGCGTTTCGTCCTGATCATCACCCATGCCGGCACGCGGCGGTTCTGCTCGCATGCCTTTGCCAGCCGGATCTTCCGGCCCTTCATCAACTTGCTCATAACTCACTCTCGCAAATATTTCAGGTCTCCTTCCTGCCGACCACCAGTGATTGCACGTGGTGGGAAGGGAAGTACGACGCCGGATCGATACCGCGGGCACGGATAGCACCCCGGATCTCCCGTTCGTAGTCGCCGTTTCCAATGCTCCCCGTCTCTCCATACCGCACCACAAGCAGCCTCCCGGAAAGACGCTCCACCTCCGGTTTTCCGTAGCCAAGCAGTGGCCTGACATACGAGCAACCGGTGGTCGTCTCCAGGTGCTGCACCATGGATCGCTCGATCCGGGGAACGCGATCGTCCCGACGGGTGCCGTCGCCGATAACCGGGTATTCAGCCGCAAGGGCTTTGAGGGCCACCCGGTGGACCATGCTGATCGCGTCATTCGGATACCCGCACGATATAAGCAGGTCGACAGCCTCTTCGAGGAGGTCGCGTCCAAGCGCGCGTATACGATGGGGGAGGTTCAGGGCGGCCGCCGCGGCCTCCACTGCCGGAACCTCCCGACCGGGGTCAAAGACGCAGGTATTCAACTCCACGTCGTAATCGCGCGCAAGCATGATCGCCGCCAGCGCGCTATCTTTCCCTCCCGAGAAGAGAAGACCTGCTTTCATTATCTCCGGGTAATCCTGAACTCTTTCTTCGACGGTGTCAGCTGCACAAGCAGGCTCTTGAGCTGGTCGTCGGTGATCCGTTGACGGACCCTCCCGCTCTGGGCCAGCATCACCAGCTGCTGCTCAACCGCTTTTGCAAACTCCGGCCGGGTCAACTTGATGGTATTGAGCCTCTCCCTCGCTTCCGGCTCAAGAATCTCCATGAGCGCAAGACGGATCTGTGATTCGATCTGCTGCTGGCGCAAAGCCTCTTCTTCCACAGTCTGCTGATCCATCGCCTGTCGCTGCATCTGTTCCATCCTCCGGCGGCGGATCTCCGCGAGTTCGTCATCTACCATCAGTCATACCTCCATCAAATCAGTATTTCGCAAGTCCCGGTGCAGTCCCGGCAGCTTCGGCCTTCAAACCATGTGCGACATTGTCGAGGAACGACCTGCCGGCCGCAGTGACCGTGCGCCCCTCGCTGGTGTGAGATACGTATCCGGACGCCTCGAGCTGCTGGAGAATCTTCCGGATGATCGAACCGCTTCCCCGCCGGAACTGCCCCGGAGCAGAGCCCCGGTTTCGTTTACCGCCGTAGATCGTGCGCATCTTCTGGGTTCCGACCGGCCCGTCCATATAGACGCGCCGGAATACCGAGGCCGCACGCACATACCACCAGTCATCATTCTCGGGAGGCATCTCCTTGTGTACCCCCGTCTTCGCAAAAGCAGCCCAGTCCGGGGGCTGAATCTGCGGGTTTTGCTTGAGTTCTTCTGCCACCTGCCGGATAAGCATATCGGCGGGGATGTCATATACAGTCGTCATAGATGAACCTCTCTATTGCTAACAGTCTTTACATATTCGTCCAGTGATGTTTTATATATTTCGAGAATCCCGGCCAACCGACCGGCTCCGCCGCTCCGCGAGGACGAGTGTCCGCCCCCGGACTTCCAGGAGATCGGCATCGGCAGATGCCGCTATACTCCCGGGATCGACCTCTGTGTTCCGGAGCCACCGGACCTTGACGATCTTGCGACTCTTGAGCTGGTGCCGGATCTCATCGACCATGACGCTCGTTATACCCCGCTTTCCGATCCAGACAGTGGGTTTGAGATCATGGAACGACTCTCTCTTCACGACCGGGGCCTCCCGACCGGGTACCGCGACTGGCTCCCGCAGGCAAGACAGGTGGTGATCACATATCCCCGGTGGATCCTGACCCGCGCGTTCGACCCCGGAACCAGGTAGGTATTGCACCGGCGACAGAACTGGCGTTTCAGGTGCCGGTCTATCCGTATTCGGTGACGCATACCGATCTTTCTCGCCAGCTCCACGCAGCGGTTGCTCCATAGGGGATTTTCAGGGTAGAACTCCGCTGCACGCACAAAGAGGATCTCGATCCTCTCGCGCGCAATCCTCCGGGATCCTGATTTTCGTGTCATACCTGCCATAATTCGATCCATTCTATTGAGATAATACAGCCTTGAGGTTGAAGGCAAGAGAGTATAAGATATTGATTGTCAGGGCCATTGGATACGCACCCGCCGCCCGGTGACTTCAAGACGTCCCTCACAGAAGAGTTTCACGGCAAGCGGGAGCGCTTCGTGCTCTTCAACGAGTATCCTGTCGGCGAGCGTTGCCTCATCATCATCCGGGAGGACCGGCACACACCGCTGGATGACGATAGGACCGGTATCCATCCCCTCATCAACGAGGTGGACGGTGCATCCCGCGACCTTCACCCCGTACCCGATCGCCTGCCTCTGCGCGTGCAGACCTGCGAACGCCGGGAGCAGGGCAGGGTGGATGTTCATCATCCGACCCGAGAACTCATGCACGATAGCAGACCCGAGGATCCGCATGTAGCCGGCGAGGACAAAAAGATCCGCCCGGCAGGTCTGCATAGCGACAAGGAGTGCTTTTTCGTAGGCGGCCTTCGATGGGAACCGCGCATACTCGACGACTATCACCGGGATCCCGGCGGTCCTGGCTCGCTCTATTGCGTATGCACCGGGGTTATCGGTGATGAGACCGACACAGATCGCCGGGATATCTCCCGCCTCGATGGCATCGATCACCGCCTGGAAATTGGATCCTCTCCCCGAAGCGAGCACCGCAACTCTTTTCCTGTCAGCAGGTCTCTCTGGTTCCATAGTTCTTCTCCTCATCCAGACTCTTCCTGTGTCGCCGGGGGGGTGATGATCAGTTTTACCTTGACGATCCGCCGGCCCTGCATCTGCATCACCACGAGTTTGACGTTACTCTCATCGATCATAGCCGCCTCACCACGGCGGGGGATATGCCCCAGTCGGTCGATAACGAGGCCGCCGATGGTCTCGTATGCGTCCGTCTCCGGGAGGTCGAGGTCGAGATCCTCGTTGAGGTGTCCCACCCACGCCTGTGCGTCGACCAGGTAGGCGCCCTCTCCGATCTTCTGCACCTCAGGCTCCTCCTCGTCGAACTCATCCATGATCTCGCCCACCAGTTCTTCGAGCATATCCTCGACCGTCACGATACCGGCAAATGATCCATACTCATCGAGGACGACCGCCATATGCTGTTTCATCACCTGGAGTTCTTTTAAGAGTTCGTCGATCTTCTTACTCTCCGGGACGAAGCAGGGTTCGTACATCAGGTTTTTAATCGTCACGCTCATCTGCTGGCGAAACGCAGCCGCAAAGATGTCCTTAATATTTAAGAGCCCGACGATATTATCAATCTGCTCATGGTAGACCGGTATCCGGGAAAAACCGGTCTCGTTGAAGATAGAGAGGGCACTCTCAAGGGTGCTCGTATCCTCGAGCATAACGACATCGACGCGGGGCGTCATCACCTCACGGACCGTCGTGTCGCCGAAACGGAGCACCGAGTAGAGCATCTCCCGTTCCTGCTCTTCGATGGTCCCCTCCTCCTCGCCGACATCGATCCACTCCTTGATCTCCTCCTCGGTGACGACCGGTTCGGTCACCCCGGGTCTGAAGGCAAACTGTCGTTTGATGCGGTCCAGGGTCCAGAGCACCGGGTAGAGAGCCTTTGAGAGGTAGAGGATGGGGCGGGCGACGCGGAGCGCCAGCTCCTCGATGTTCCGGGAGGCGTACATCTTCGGCCCGATCTCGCCGACTATCAGCATAAGGATGACCGTGACACCGGTCGCTATACCGATACCGACGTCACCATAGATGCCGATGGCTATAGCGGTCGCGAGCGACGCCGCAGCGACGTTGACGACGTTGTTCCCGATAAGGATCGTGATCAGGACGGTATCGGTCGAGCGTTTCAGGATATCGAGCGCTTCTGCTCCGCTTCGCCCCTGGTTGAGAAGTGCATGGACTTTCGCCCGGGTTATCGATATGAGGGCAACTTCGGAACTTGAGAAGAAGCCCGAGAGGAGCAAACAGATGAAGAATAATATGATCTCTATGGTCACAATGTCTACGACTACCATTTACTCCACGCCGCAGTGAACGGCTTCATTTAATATTTGATCGGTTGTTGAGGATATATTCATTATGTTGCAGGCAGGGATTATAAAACCAGCGCTTCAGGAGAATATCGTCTTTAATGCCTCCATCTCGCGCATCAAGAGCACAATCTTCTCTTCTGAACAAAGAAGGTCTGGAAACACCATATCCTCAAGCTCCAGCGTGAGGTATCCATCGTAGCCTCGGTCGGCAAGTTCCGTAAGCACACGGATTGCAGAGGGATCGCCGTGGATGGGGTGGTGGGGTCGTTCGTTTGCGCCGAGGGCGCTGACATGGACGTTTGCCATCCGATCGATGCAGAGGTCGATGAACCGGAGCACCTCATCGCAGGAGATCATCATGGCATGCCCGATATCGAGCGTGAACCAGAGCCAGGGCTCCCGTTCGAGCACCTCAACCGCATCATTCGCGGTGTAGAGGAGGGTATTGACCCGGGGCTCAAGGTTCTCGATCGCCACCCTCACCCGCGCCTGTTCTGCTGCCTCCCGGAGCCGGTCGATATACTCCTCAAACCTCCGGTAGTCATAAGCGCTCGGGTGGCGCTTCGCCGTCCGTCGCCCGGGGTGGACGGTCACCACATCGGCACCTATCCGGCCGGCCATCTCGATCGCCTCGACGGTGTAGTCGACCGATACCCCGGCGACCCTCGGGTTGATGGAGCAGGGGTTTAAGTCGAGCGACGGTGCGTGGACGGTGATCGGCGAGAGTTCCGGGTGGTCGGCGATACACTGCGCGAGGTCATCTTCGGGGAGACCGCGGAGCCAGAAGTCCGGCGTCTCGACCCAGAACTCGATCCCCTCAAGCCCCGCCTCAGCGACGTAGTCAAATATCTGGTCACAGGGGTACTCGTGGAAGAACATTGTCGAGACGGCGATTCGGGTCATGACATTAGTTGATATATCGGCGACCTAATAATTGTGGTTGTTATGCGTGGTTCTTCCGGCAGTCCGGTCCCGTTTGGAACCCGGATTTACGGGGTCTCAGAGGTCTCCGGGCTCATCTGCGACCTCCTTGACGACGAGCGCCTGCAAAAGATCTATGTGCGGGGGGAGGTAACCAACTACAAGAACCATGCCTCCGGCCACCACTACTTCTCGCTATCGGAGCAGGGTGGGAGAAATTCCGCGCTGATCAACTGCGTCATGTGGCGCACCTATGCTTCAAAGCTCGGATTCGCGCCGAAGAACGGCATGGCTGTCCTCGCCCGTGGTTCGGTGGAGGTCTATGAGCCCCACGGCAGGTACCAGTTGATCGTCAGAGAGATGAGTCCGGAGGGGGGTCCTGGCGAGCGCCACCTGATGGTCGAGCGCTGGAAGCGCGAGCTCGAGGCTGAGGGGCTCTTTGACCCCGGGCGAAAGCGCCCCCTGCCTGTATTTCCGTGCCGGATCGGCGTGGTAACCTCCCCGACCGGCGCAGCGATCGAGGATATCCTCTCGATCATATCCCGGCGGTATCCGGCCGTGGAGGTGATCCTCTCACCGACCGCGGTCCAGGGCGATGGGGCGCACATCGAGATCGTGGAAGCGCTCCAGCGGGTCGACGGACTCGTGGATGTGATCATCGTCGGTCGCGGCGGCGGGAGTTTCGAGGATCTCTTCTCCTTCAACCATCCGGACGTCGTGCGGACCGTCGCCGCCTGCACGACCCCGGTGATCAGCGCTGTCGGGCATGAGGTGGATACCACGCTCTGCGATTTTGCTGCTGACCTGCGGGCACCGACGCCATCGGCGGCCGCGGAGCGTGCTGTACCCGACCGCCGTGAGATCCTCCGTGACCTCGCCGGACATAAGGAGCGGATGGGAGCGCTCCTTTTCCACCGCCTCGATGCCGCCGGGCGCGAGGTTGAGGACCTCCGGGCGCGCATGCACCCCCGGCGACTCACGCGCCGGATCAACGAGCGGATGCAGCGCCTCGCCGAGCATGAAGACCTGCTCAGGCGGGCGACGCTCTCCCGGGTTCAGAGAGAGCGCTCCGCTCTCGCCGAGGCCAGGGCACGCCTTGATGGGAGAGATCCGCTCGCGATCCTTGAGCGGGGTTACTGTATTGTGGAGTCGGAGGGGGGCATAGTGAGGAGCGCCGGCGACCTCGGCCGGGGGGATCGCGTGGTGCTACGGATGAAGGACGGCCGGTGCAGGGCCATCGTGGAGGGGGTAGATTATGACGAAGACGTATGAAGAGATGCTTGAAGAGCTGCGGGAGATCGTCCGGAAGCTGGAGGACGGGGATGGAAGCCTTGAGGAGAGTATCGCCATGTACGAGCGCGGTGCGCTCCTCGTAAAACAGTGCGAAGACCTCCTCACCGATGCCGAGATGAAACTCACGAAACTCGGCTGTGACCCGTGAGGGAGGTCAGGCTCCCTCCGATATCTCGACCTCGAGCTCGACCACCAGGTTCGCACTGCGCCGGAGCGCATCGATGAACTCCCGGGGGAGCGCGGCCGCGGTATGGTCGGAGCGGACGGCAACGGTCCGGTCGGAGACGAAGTCGCTCCGCCGCCAGACGAGGTCTCCGGGGTGATCCAGGGTGAGGCCTGAGGATCCCCGCGACCGGACCACGACAACCTGATCGTCGGCGATGAGTCGGGTCGTGAGCACCGCCCGGTCGTCGGAGAGCAGCGCCTTCAGGTCGGGGGCGAGGTCGGCCGCACCCTTATCGGCGGTGATGCCGATGATGCAATCACCCGCGAGTGTCAGTGTCTCATCTTTTGTCACCTCAAACGTCGTCGTATGGGTGCCCTGGACCAGCGGGTGCCCCCGCGCCCGTACGGTATCCCTCGCCTTCATGCTTAATTAGGAGAGGGATTCCATTGCTATTGAATGATTACTATCGTCTGTCCCGCGTGCGATGAGGAGTGCGAACACGAGGTTCTCCGGGAGGCTGCCGAGCTGGTCGTCCGGTGCTGCGAGTGCGGCCGGGTCCACCGGGTGCCAAGGCCACCTGAACCCCGAATCCTCACCGTCAGAGCTATCGTGAGCCGGGAGACGGAGTCGGAGGTCTGTTGCGTCGAGATCTTCGAGGATGAGGTCGTGGCTGTCGGGGACCACATCGTCGCGGAGTGCGGAGACGAGGCGGTCGGTGTCGAGATCACCGGCATCGAGGTCGGGCCGAGGAGGGTCCGCCGGGCCGGTGCCGCGGAGGTGACGGCACTCTGGACACGGGGGATCGAGCAGGTCGTGGTGCGGGCGTCCATCCATGCCGGGCGCACGACCATACCGCTCTACCAGACCGCAGAGGGGGAGGATGAGTTCGTCGTCGGGGAGGCCTACACCTTCGGTGGGCGGCGGATCCGGATATCGCACATAAAGCTCCGCGACGGTCCGGTCATACGAAAAGAGGGCTGGAAGACGGTTGCCCGCCGGATAAAGAGGATATACGGCTACCTCGATCGGGGTCAGCGCAGGTGGTGAGCGGGTTTGGGGGTACTCCTGCTTTCTCGTGGATCTACCCCTCCCCGCTGCTTTGGCCCGGGGGCTATGCACCTGCATCAATCCCTAGCAGCGTAGACCAGATTGCCAGGTTTGCCTGGTCAGTTGGCGAGGTCTCCTGGAACTGGCGCTTACCGTTACGAGTGACTATATTATAATAGGAGATGGTCTGAAGAATTCTCATAAGCCCGGGCCTGGCGAACGAGTGGCCGCCAATGTCGAGGCACGGTGGTTCTGGCATGGCGTCCAGGTTTCGGCGCACCAGCGTCCGGATTAATCTCTGGATCAGGTGCGTGTATGCAAGCAGTGCCATAAAGGCATCGACCCGGCCCGGCTTTTTCAGGCAGGCCGGATCGACTGCAATCGGACTCTTGAGGACCGTGAAGGGATCCTTCTTTGTCTTTGGTTCAGTTGCAAGGCGGAGAATCTCCTTTGCCGGCAACTCTTTCGCCAGCGTGTTTGTTATCAGCACAATCGTCTCCGCTTTTTGCAGTTCTGTCCGGTAGAGATCGTGGTTCAATTCCGGATCGCCGGCCCGGATTACCCACCCCGCCCCCCCGGCCCCGGCGGTCAGGTCGACCGCCCAGAAACGATGGGTGCGAAGGCGCTCGCGTACTTCCTCGATTACCTGGATGGCGTCGGACTCATGAGCAAACTCTCTTGCCGTTATGCCGGCAAGAATCGATAGAACTTCTTCTCTGGATGTGATGATTTTAGACTCAAACTTCTCCCTCAGGTTGCTGCTCCGGAAGATGAGTAACCGGAATTCCGTCTTGTTATCACCAACCACACGGATAAACTCCTGCACCTCATAGGTATCCGGCTCTTCCCGGCCCATATCGACCGGGATCCAGGCATCTGACTCATAGGCATCCCGGATCGTCCGGGTGGCGGTCTTTCTGTCGAGACCAGCCGGATACCGGGCGGCGAATCGGAGGCCCGCTTCCTGCAATCCCAGGAGGTTCCGGGCCGTGGCAATCTTTGGGTCGGCGATGTAGATGAATGGGTTTTGTTCAGCAAGAGCATGGATTGTGGTCGGGTCACGGATGCAATCTGCCTCGCTCCCATAACAGGTGGTGGCGGCGAGCGGGATCCCTGATGGGTCGCATGCGAAGCTGAGCACGGCCCGGACGGGGTCGGTGTCTTCATAGGCACCCCACAGGATAAACGTGGCGACCTCGCCGTAGATGGTCGGGTCAAACGGGATCGAGAACGCAGTATAGGCCCGGAGGGCGAGGGTGGTGAAGAGGCGTTCAGGCCCGGCGGCGTGAAGACTGTCGAGCATAGAGTAAAGCGCGTCAGGGGTCAGCCACTCAGACCGGACTGTCGATGTGAAGAGGAGATCCATATCCACCCGGCTGTAGTAATTGTCGAGATCATAACACGGAAGCCGTTGATGGAAATACTGGATGAAAGGAAAGAGAACAATGGCTTTCGCCAGGTTTCCAGGACTCACCTGCCACTGATCTGGATCCAGAAGAAGCGCCGAGTCGATGGTCTCGACAAAACCGATCCGATCGAGGTATAAGGCGGCGACAACCGCGTCAAGGGGCATTTGAAGAAATGGAGGGCGCCCGGATCTTGAGGGGCGGTTGAGGATCTCATCCAGTATATGTAAAGGAGAAGGATCTGGCATGAAGAATGAGTGAGTGCCGTAAACTTATCAATTCCCCAGATCACGCGCACCGCCTACCCAGGGTGTTTCACCGGAGCGCTCTTACCGAAGTCTTCACGCGGAGATACTCACTCCAATTATGCCGGAAGTGCCGACATACCCCCGGGGCGGCAGGGCACGGCACCCCAGGAACTTCTGCGCCGGGGGAGAAGCGCACCGCCGGGTTACTCAGGCAGGTGTCGCCGGATAGCAGCCTCGAGGTCTTCGCGGTGGATGAGCCCCTCCATTCGCTCCCGGACCCTGTCACCTTCGATGACGAGGGTCGTCGGCGTCACCCGGAGTTTGTACTCTTTGATGTACTGCGGGTTTTTTATGGCATCGATCTCTTCGATCTCGACCCCGAGATCCTTCCTGACTTCCTCAAGGATCGGGGACTGCTCATCGCACCCCATACACCCCTCCTGGAAGAAATTTATCACCTTCATCGTCATGATGATACCACAGCGAGGAGTCCGGGCCTGATCGAGGGGGAAGCACACTCGCCGGTCCCGGGATATACCTCTTAGAATGCTTTTTTACCCCACGATATTTATACCCGACGGCCTGGCCGCCATTCTTCTCCGATACCACGGTTCAGGCGCTCGATCAAAGAATACCGCTCTTTGTGCTCTACCGGATCGCGTACCGGGAGATGTGCTCATGTCGCCCGGAAGCGGAAACAGAAGAAGGGGGAGATCTCCCGGCAGGATGACTCCCTGCCCGGGAGAGCACGCGCGCCCCGGCGAATGGCAGACCCGAGGAGAGGGGAGAGCAGGTTTCGCCCGGAAAAAGAGGAATACCGGGAGGGCGTGCACTGCCTGCGGCAGGCGTCACCCGGTTATACCGTTGAGCGTAACATCGGCGCTACCGTAGCGATAGGTGATGACCATTGAGTCGGTCGTCTTGGCGGTGATCTTGCCGATCCGCAGTGCCGGCGCCTCGGCGGTGTCGTTGCCCACCGGGATGTCAGGTGATGTCGTCAGGCCGAGCGGGACCATATCGCCCACCTCCCACTCGGTAAAGTTAAGACCAAGACCTGCCGCATCCTCTTCGTTCACATCCATCTCAAGCGTGTTCTCCCCGTAAGCAAAACTGACGGTCCTCGCCTCACCGGGTCGCATCCCGACTATCCCTGCCGATATGGAATTGATCTCAAACCCGAGGAGGGAGAAGCCTGAGAAACCAGGGATATCGGGATACGCAACCGGGAGAACGGCAATGTTCTCACCTGAGATCACCCCACCGACGGGAATCTCCATGCCCCCCGACAGGAGGACGACGTTTCCCTTCTTGTATTCTCTCTCCGCGAGACCCTGATCGGTTGTTATGAGGGGCTGCCCGTCTGCACTACGGATGGTGTAGCCGATCAACGCAGTATTCCCGGGCTGGACGGCCTGCCCCTTGTTGAACATCGGGGCAAGGTAGGAACCTACCATAGCCACCGCAAAAATCAGGGCTATCCCTACGTAGGCCCATTTCATCCAGGCCTTATTGTCGCTCTTCGAGCCCTTCTGCTGAGTCTTTTTCATCTGGAGTACAATCGTCTTTCGTTAAAATAAAATAGTATTGTTCTGTACAGGGTTAGTGCCTCAACGATAATGTTCATATAGTTAAAACACTACCTTTAGGTTAGCCTCAGCGCCCGGATCGCTCTGGGGCACTTCATACGAGGAGGAGCACTGAAGATGGCAAGAATTGAGCGAGGGCCATACCGGACAATATGGCAGGATTTTGATGACCTCATGGCTGAGATGGAGAACAGGTTCCAGACCATGCTCGGGGGAATCGGCACACGGGGAGAAGAGATAAGGGGCCGGATCGTCCCGACGGTCCAGGATTTTCGCGTCGATGTCCGTGACCACGAGGACGAGGTGATCATCGTTGCCGACCTTCCGGGAGTCGAGAAAGAGGATGTCTCGGTCAGGCTCATCGATCCCCGGCACCTGGAGATCATGAGCCGGCGGGCGGGCGAGACCGCGGAGGAGACGGTTGGTTTTTTCATGCGAGAGCGCGTGTACGGCCAGATGAGCCGCACGGTGATGCTCCCTGTCGAAGTGGTCGATGAGGGCGCCACCGCTTCATTCAAGAACGGCGTCCTTGAGGTCAGGTTGAAGAAGTTGCCGGTCGAGGTCGGGACAACGATCCCGATCGAATAACCCGTTTTTCCTATCCCCCACAATTTCAACCGAATAATTCATCTTGAGCCAGCGTGACACTATCATGATGGAGAGAAAGAGGGTCAAGGACTACATGACCTACGACGTCGTCACCGTCAACGCCGGCGGGACGGTCCGGGACGTCACCGAGGCAATAAAAAAGACACACCATGACGGGTTCCCGGTCGTGGATAACTCGAAGGAGGTTGTAGGCTACATCTCGGCACGAGACCTCCTCTTCGCCCACCCGGCGACACCCGTCGAGCAGGTTATGTCCCGCCACCTCATCGTTGCCGACCCTGACATGAGCGTGAACGATGCGGCCCGCGTCATATTTCGCTCCGGTATCCAGAAACTCCCGGTCGTCGACGAGGATAACAAACTCATAGGGATCATATCAAACGCCGACGTCATCAGATCCCAGATCGAGCATGTCTCGCCCGATAAGGTCTTCAAGTTCATCGAGACCCTCAAAAAGCTCTACGGTGTCGAGCCGACACTGCGGAGGGGTTCGGTCCCGATAAACGACCTCCTGCCCACCCAGTCAAAGATCTACGAGGACGAGCTGGAGGGGCGGATGTACGAGATCAAGAAGGGGCTTGCCGAACCCCTCATCGTGGTCAGGCGACCGGGGCGCTGGATCCTGGTCGACGGACACCATCGGGCGATAGCGGCAAAGAGGCTCGGGATCAAGAACCTCGACGCCTACATCATCGAGGTCAGGGAGAACATCGAGCTCGGTATGGAGCGGACGGCACGGTCGCTGAACCTCCACACGCTCGACGACATCAAGGTACTCGACTACGCCCGCCATCCTCTCGTCGCACTGACTCATCGTCTTGTGCGGCACGGGTAGGCGCTCAGGAGCGCCTGTACCGTGGGGAGGCGGCCGTACCTGCACAAAAACCTATAATCCGCCTCACCCCTCTCCGGCGATTATTCATAGAGGAGAAGTTATTCGCCCCCTGGCCACCCGGACAGCAGAAACAGTCCTGTGAGTGGCTCGCTTACGAACCCTCGATCCGGGTGTCGTAGCTCTCATTCAAGACGTGCTCCTTCACGACCGACCCCTCCGGGATGATAACCTCCGGCCAGACCCGGATCCCGGAGTGGACGACCACACCGGCTTTCAGCACAGCCTGCGGCCCGATGACCGTGTCATGCTCGATGTTGCACCCGGTGCCGACGAGCGTGTCGTTGTCGATGATGCTCCCGCTGACGGTGCTATCCTTCCCGATCACCACCCGGTTGTAGATCGATGACGAGAAGACCTTTGCGTTGCTCTTGATGATACAGCCCTCCCCGATGCTCGTATACGGCCCGATGACGACGTTCTCCTCGATGATCGTCCCGGCACCTATCGAGACGGGCCCGATGACACGGGAGTGAGTGGCAACCGAGACGTTGTTCCCTATCTGGGCGGGGCCCATGACCCGGGCACCCTTGATATAGAGGTCGCCGGAGATATTCGTGAACCCGATCTCCTGGAGCTTCCAGCGTTCCGCCTCCCGGAGCGACCGCGGGCTCCCGACGTCCGACCAGTTGCCTCGGGCAAGCCAGGCCTTCAGGATATATCCTTTCTCCATCAGCTCGGGGAAGAGGTTCCTTGCGAAGTCAAACTTCTCGCCCGTCGGTATATGGTCAAAGATCTCGGGGTTACAGACGTACATCCCGGTGCTCGCGAGGTTTGAGAAGATCTCACCCGGACTCGGTTTCTCCTTGAACCGCTTGATCTGGTAGTGCGCATCGATCTCGGCGATACCGTACTCGGTGGGGTTGTCGATGCTGATCAGCCCGATGGTAGTGATCGAATCGTTATTGAGGTGCTCGCGATAGAACTCGAGTAGGTTTAAGTCAACCACGTGGTCGCCGCCGACGACGAGAAAGGGCTGTTCTTCGAGATACTCCTGGGCGTTCTTGACGCTCCCCGCCGTCCCGAGTTTCGTCTCTTCGTGGACGTAAGTGACGTTGACCCCGAAGAGCGACCCGTCACCGAGGGCTCTCTCGATTGCATCGCTCATGTAGCCGAGTGTGATCACCACATCGTTGAACCCGAGGTTGGAGAGGTGTGAGACCAGGTGCTGGATCGAGGGTTTGTTGACGATAGGAATACAGGGCTTGGGGCGCCTGAACGTGAGGGGGCGGAGCCGTGTGCCTTCCCCTCCGCACATTATGCACACCTTCATGTCACTTGCGTTGTATGCGTATTGATTTAACTTTATGGGGGAGAATTTGCAGGGTTGACTGCGCCGGCCAGGAGCTGAAGCAGGGAGTCATGCACCGGTGAGCACGTGGTAGCTCGCCGCTCTAAAACCCGGTGAGGGCGCCCTGTACCCTCCCTGGCGGATGGCAACCTCCCGGTTCCCACGAGTCCGGGGTGACGGAGATGCAGAAACACTTTACTTGAACGACGACATCAAGTAAAATGAGTTAAATAACTTGCTAAACTGACATTTTTACATTCATGCAGATTGAGGAGACCGTCACCCCCTTCAGGAGGATCGTACTCATAGCCATCGTCGTCGGGATCATCGCCGGCCTCGGTGCTCTCTTCTTTTTCGAGGGTTTGAAACTCGGGAGTGCATTCTTCATGGAGGGCATCGTCGGGTTCAACCTTCCAAAGGAGGGGCAGGCGGTCCAGGATATCGGTCAATGGGCTTCTCCGGATAACCTCTGGATGATCCTCCCCATCATCTGCTTTGGGGGGCTCCTCTCCGGCCTCCTGGTCTACACCCTCGCCCCGGAGACAGAGGGGCACGGGACCGATGCTGCGATAAAAGCGTTTCATAAGGGAGAGCGTGTGCGCTGGCGCATCCCGTTCATCAAGGCGGTCAGTGCCATCCTGACCATCTCGACTGGAGGAAGTGCCGGGCGTGAAGGACCGACCGCACAGATGTCGGCCGGCCTCGGTTCGATCGCTGCCGATCTCCTGGGTCTCTCCGTCCGTGAGCGGAGACTCGCCATCTCCACCGGTGTCGGTGCCGGGATCGGCACGATATTTATGGCGCCTCTGGGAGGGGCGATCCTCGCTGCGGAGATCCTCTATAGACAGGATTTCGAGACCGAAGCGATCGTCCCTGCGTTCCTGGCGTCTGTCATAGGCTACTCAATATTTGGCCTGGTCGAGGGTTTTGAGCCTGTTTTTGGGCCTTGCACAACCTTCTGGAGTATATCGCAGATCCCCCTCTTCCTCCTCCTCGGTGTTACCTCAGCAGTGGTCGGTCTGATATACATACACACCTTCTACGGGGCGGGGAAGGTATTCCGAGGAGTATTCAGCCATCTCAACCTCCCTAATCACTTCAGGCCGCTCAGCGGGGCATTCCTCACCGGCACCTTCGTTCTCGCTCTTGCAACCCTCTCACCTGATATGGCGATCGTCGGGTTTGCCAGTCTCGGGACCGGATACGGCTTTACCCAGCTTGCACTCTACAACATGCTCCCGGTCGGGGTGCTCCTCGTCCTCCCGTTTGCAAAGATCCTGACGACATCGCTCACCATCGGTTCCGGCGGAAGCGGGGGCGTCTTCGCACCCGGACTGGTCATAGGCGGATCGGCAGGCGGCGGTCTTGGAGCCCTGCTACACATCGCACTCCCTGGTATCGTGCCTCTCGAATCGGTGCCGGTCTTCATCATCGTCGGGATGATCGCTTTCTTCGGCGCTATATCCCATGCACCGATCGCCATGATGATCATGGTCACGGAGATGACCGGCGACTTCTCCCTGCTCGTGCCGGCAATGGGCGCCGTCGCGGTGGCGGTCCTCCTCGTCGGTGACAACACGCTCTTTCGCGAGCAGGTGCCGGACCGGTCCGGGTCACCTGCCCACCGGGATGAGTATATGATCGAGATCCTCCGGGACATTCACGTAGATGATGCCATGGTGCCCCGTGACCGGATCGTCACCGTATCGCCCGGTGATGCTATCAGGCATGTGTTCCACCTCATCGATACGACCCTGCACACCGCATTTCCGGTCATCGATAAGGAGGAAAGACTGGTGGGTATCGTTGCTCTCGATGATATCAGGGATAACCGGGCGGACGGGGAGCTCCTGGTGAAGGACGCCATGAGTTCACGGGTCTTCACCGTCCACCATGCCTGTACGCTCCATGAGGCCCTGAACCTGATGGTCGAGCATGATATTCACCATCTACCTGTAGTCCCGGTAGATGATCCGGGTCTGCTCTCCGGATTCCTCACCCGGACGGATATCATGAAGGCCTACGTCCGGAGAACGTCACAGTCAGCGGGAAGAAGGTATAATGCCGGATCTGTTACCCTTATCGGACCGGGCAGGGCGACAGGCAAAGACCCTGACAGGAAGGGGACGACTGATGACTAACAACCGATCGCATCCTCTCCTCAACCGGTACAGTACCTCCACAGCATGTGGTACAATCGCGTCGACTCTTCTCCAGCGTAAGAAATAACCGTGTAGAGGAACCTATGATAGGAGAGTGCCGCTACTCCCCCTGCCCATGCCGCCGGTGAAAAACCCCGCAGGGACAGAACCAGACGGGTGGTGCTAAGAACGATCGGGTTTTTCGATCCCCATGGGGCAGGGACTCACGAACCTTTATCCTGCGGCACGCAGAGAGTCTCAGAAGATGAAAGCGTTTGAATGTACGCTCTGCGGGAAGTGTTGCATGCACGCGGGCGCCGAGCTCATCGAGGTCGAGAAGAGGCTCACAAGCCGCGACTACCTCTGCCGGCAGAGGATCGTCGGCGGCACGTTTCGCGCGACTGTCGAGGAGCGATTCCTCGATACCTTCAGGGATACTTCGGAGAGCGATGCTAATCCCTCCTGGTGCCCGTTCCTGCGAGGCCACCCGGAAGAAGCCGGAAAGTATGTCTGCACCATCCACGGCAGTCGCCCCTCCGTCTGCCGGACCTACATCTGTTGTAGCATGCGGATATTTGATGGTGATGGGCAGGAAGCAGGAAAGGTAAAGGGGAGGAGGAGCCTCGTCACCGAGGATGCCGGCCTGCGTCGGTGCTGGGAGGAGGCGATTTTGCCACTCGGAATCGATAACGACGTCGCCTGGCGCAGTGAGGTCTCCACGATCCTCGACCGTGCCGGCTACCGGGTCGAAGCCTATGAGTGACCGCGACTCCCGTCGCCTCCCGGTCATCGGCGGCCGGGTGCAGTGTACCCCGAGTAAGGCTGTCACCGTTGACCGGTGCGGATTCTGTGTCCATTCTGCCCTCATCGTCGTCGGAGGAAGGGAGCTCCCGTCTCCAGCACGTGCCTACTGTAGTCGGTGCCGGGTCACACCCGGCATCGACATGAAGGCGGCTGAAGTGGTCATCTGCGACGATGTGCAGGGGGAGGGGTTCCGGAGCATCATGAGCGTCATCAGTTAGAGAGCATCAGACCGGATGTACCGCGTTATGACTTCTAGAACAACGTATCAGGCCGATACATGAGAGAGATCACTTTCGCCAGAACTCCCAGGGGTGCTTCGTCTGGAACGAAACGCCTTCTGTCCCCTTGATCCAGTCGGTCTCGACCGTGTGGTGGACCAGGCGGACCTCACTACGGAGTTCGGTGAGGACCTCCCTGACATCATCAAGTCCCCGCCGGAGCTGGTTCAGCTCCTCAAACGAGCGCTGTTGCCGCACCGGCAGGGTGCTACCATCCTTCCGGCAGGCGAGACCCGCCTCGATCAGTTCGAGGATCGCCGCATTCCGGTCAACTGCGTTATCCCTGGCACACTGGTCGATCTGCTCAAGCATGTCAGAATCGAGCGTAAACGAACACCGCATCACCATATCATCCACTTCCCGGGAGTGACTGCAATTGGCCCTCCCACGCTATACTACCTCAGAAGTTTTTGGTTACCCGGTTATCCCGGATGGTGTCAGGTAGCATTCGCTCCCTCATAACCACACCTACAGGGAGAAAAGTTATCCAGGATCCTGGTGATCTATCCAGGATCAACTGATATGTTCCATATTATAGCCTTTCTGGGCGAGCAACTTTTTCACTCGCTCGCGATGGTTGCCCTGCAGCTCGATCGAAGAATCTTTGACCGTGCCGCCACAGGCAAGCTTCCCTTTCAGGAACTTTGAGAGATCTTCGAGATCGATATCGTAGGGGTCAAGTCCCTCAATGACCGTGACCTCTTTTCCATACCGTCGCCTGTTTATCTTTACGCTGATTCTCTGCTGTTCCTTTGCAACCTCTTCACAGATACATAATTCCTTTGGCAGTCCGCAGGTCGGACATATCCCACCGTTCATTGCATGTACCTTTCAGCTCTCGTTATATATTATTTGGCATGGTCATTCATCAAGAATGCAGACGTCGCATCCCCGGGAGAGTACCTGGTCAGGCCGGCTCCGGTTGCGGTAGACGGTGATGCCCTTGCACCCGAGGTCATGAGCGAGGGAGAATACACGGGCGATATCATCGGGGGTTTTTGATTCCGGGAGGTTTACAGTCTTTGAGACAGCGTTATCTACATGATCCTGGAACGCCGCCTGCATCCGCACGTGGTGCTCAGGTGCGATATCGATAGCCGTCCGGAAGAGTTCCCGGGTATGGTCCGGAAGGGGAAGCCCTTCGATCGTCCCATAACGGCGCACATGCGCCGCAACATCCTGCCCGCCGGTGGCCTCTGGAAGGAGTTCTCCGATGAGGTCACTTACGATATCGACCTCCTGTCCATCGATCATCCGGGTGTAGGCGAAGGAGAAGACCGGCTCGATGCCGCTCGTCGTCCCGGCGATGAGGTGGAGCGAGCCCGTGGGAGCGATGGTGGTGACGGTGGCGTTGCGCATCTCCCCGGAGAATACCGATCCCTCAATAGCCGGGAACGATCCTTTCTCACTCCCGAGCTCTTTTGATCGCTCCCGGGCCAGGGCCTGGATGCTCCCCATCAGGTTCCTGGCGATACGGAGTGCCTCGCGAGAATCATATGGCACACCGAGGCGTATAAGCGCCTCGCTAAATCCCATGACCCCGAGACCGATCTTTCGGGTGGCAAGGGTCCGCTCCCGGACCTCAGGGAGGGGAAAGTGGTTGACATCGATGACCGCATCGAGGAAGTCGATGCCGCACCTGACGGTAGTAGTCAGCAGGTCATAATCGATCTCGTCCTTCCT
>MTBK01161450.1_pt1 | contig 28570 bp, 24 predicted proteins | sample 1535981 | NCBI WGS metagenome assembly MTBK01 (sample SAMN06109225, study PRJNA356200) | anaerobic digester metagenome | isolation source: biogas reactors fed with pig manure or primary and secondary sludge | place: Spain | collected 2016-06-30
TCCGTCCCCGTGGCTCATCCGGGAGAAAGTGGGCCAGGAGATCCGTCCCCGTGGCTCATCCGGGAGAAAGTGGGCCAGGAGATCCGTCCCCGTGGCTCATCCGGGAGAAAGTGGGCCAGGAGATCCGTCCCCGTGGCTCATCCGGGAGAAAGTGGGCCAGGAGATCCGTCCCCGTGGCTCACTCGGGAGAAAGTGGGCCAGGAGATCCGTCAGAGTGTGTGATAAACCCACAAATAAAGAAAAACATATGACACAAATAATTGAATATATGGTATAATGTAGACATAACCAAGGTGCAAAGAGGTGTTTTCATGCCATATATTGAGGGAGACGACAGAAGCCAAATTATTTTATTTCCGGAATGCATAGATGATTACATAGCCAACAACAATGCTGTTCGGGTAATTGATGAATTTGTTGAACAGCTGGATATGGTTAAGCTAGGATTTAAATTTTCAATTGAACCTACAAGGGGAAGACCGCCATATCGCCCCCAGGACATGCTCAAGTTGTACATTTACGGATACCTAAACAGGGTTCGTTCCTCCCGCCGGCTTGAGCATGAAACTCATAGAAACCTGGAAGTGATTTGGCTACTTAGAAGGCTAACCCCTGACTTCAAAACCATTGCTGATTTCAGGAAAGATCACAAAAAAATATTAAAAATGGTCTTCCGGGAATTCAACAATCTCTGTAGTCAATGGGGTATGTTTGGCAAGGAGCTTGTTGCCATCGACAGTTCTAAATTTAAGGCTTCCAATTCCAAGAAAAGAAATTATACACGGAAAAAAGTTGAACGGTTCCTGGAAAACGTGAATAAGAATATCGACAAATTTTTAAAACAGCTCGAGTATAACGATGAGGAAGAAGACTGTGACCGGAGCCTCGATGAGGAAGAAATTCAAAAAAGGATTGACCAGTTACGCAAACGTAAAGAGACTTATGAGTCTTACAAGGAAACAATGGAAGAAACCGGCGAGAATGAAATATCATTAACAGATCCTGACTCGAGGCTTATGAACAGCAGCAATTTTGGTGTAGATGTTGGTTACAATGTTCAGACCTCGGTCGATGCAAAAGAAAAACTAATTCTTGATTTTGAGGTAACCACTCAGCCAAATGATTTGGGTCAGCTTGGAGATATGGCGAAGCGGGCTAAAGAACTTTCCGATGTCAAACAGCTTGAGGTGGTTGCCGACAAAGGATATTACAACGCCAAAGAACTAAAAGAGTGCGTAAAATATGGAATAACTCCTTACGTGGCCAAGCAAACATATTCAAATGGGACCGGGGTACGAGATTATTATGCTGATAAATTTAGATATGACAAGGAAGAAGATGTTTATATCTGTCCAGCAGGTGAAATTCTGTATCGTGCCAGGACCAGGAGAAGCAGCAAGCAAGGTGTAGTAGGCTATGATTATCGGAATTACGAAGCTTGTAGCAAGTGCCCGTTTAAAGAAAAGTGCACCCGCAGCAAAAAAGGGCGAACCATATGCAGACATGTCGACCAAGATTTTTTAGATAGCATTGACCTGCAAACTGAGGCCAACATAGAGAAATACAAATTAAGGCAGATGATTGTAGAGCATCCCTTCGGGACAGTTAAACGAAGCTGGCAGTCGTACTACTTCTTAACCCGGGGAAAAAGGGCAGTAACAGCAGAGGTGTCATTAACATACCTGGCATATAACCTAAGAAGGGCAATAAACATACTGGGAACCGACGAAATACTAAGAAGGTTGAAGGAAAGAAGGAAGCCGGTGCTGGTATAGGCACCGATTTTCTTTTTTATTACTGTTTATAGTGATTATAATGAATTCAAAGAGGGGATTTGGGATAATCCCCCCTTTAAAGCAGGTTTTTAAGCTGTTTGCCACACGGTCTGACGTACCTTCCTGTCCCACCTAAGCCACTTCGCGGGACAAAGGGGACGTACCTTCCTGTCCCACTTTAATCGCTTCTGGGTCTGGTACCGGTTAATCCAAAAAATCCGACATCGGAGTGAGTCAAAGTCACCGCCCCGGTGACTCAATGCGCTTCTTCTTGTTCTATGCTTTTCCCAGCCCAGCGGGGGAGGACAAAGCAAAATGTGCTCGTGATGCAACAATAACATTTTAGATCCTTCGCTTCGCTCAGGACGCAGCAAAGGCCAGGCCTCAGGAAAGGCGGCTTGTGGGACAAGAAGGTACGTCCCTTTTGTCCCGCTGGTAGATTATTCCTTTGGGGCAGTAGAACCGCTTTGCAGCTGCGCTGCGGCGCCCCCCTGCCATTTATCCGTTTGCAGTTTTGGTTGACAGAGTCAAATAAGAAAAAGTATAATCAAGGCGTAGCCCGTTTAAGTTAAAAATGAAAGGGTGACCGTTGCATGAAGGATGGAGAAATTGTTGGTGAATTTCAAGAGGCGGTGGAAGGAGTCCTGATCCGCCATCGCAGCATCCTGGATTGCCTCTCCAAATTTCATGAATCGACCTCACGGGCCAACCGGGCCATTATCAAGACCGTCACTAATTGCGGGTGCATCTCGATCAACGCAATCAAACAGCAATTTCCAGAGAAAGATTCCCTCAAAGACTGCAGCAAATACATGGACTCGCAGATCAAGGGAGAACTCTGTGATCACTGCCGGGAGGTCATTGCCGAAGAATTTGGCAATCATTTTTTCTATCTTGCAGCCCTGTGCAGCCTGCTGGATTACAAACTGGAAGATATCATCAATCTGGAGCAGGAACGGATCAACACCCTGGGTCACTTTTTACTCTCCTAAAAAACGCTTATCTCCCGCGGCCGTCTCCCTGCGGCCGGTGCAGATCTCCTCGCTTCGCCTTAGCTTTTCAGCCGGGCGTAAACGCTTAACCAACCCTGCCCCGGCCTTTTCAGGTTGCCGCAGAGGTAAGGGCTGCCCAAATCAAGCCTTACTGTAATTGTGAAGCGGCCACCGCAATCCCCGCCAGAGCCTACCGCAGCAAAGCGCGGATTGCATCCAGATTTTTTCGGTCCCACTCGCTGCCCATCTCCGGTGTCTCCAGGATGGCGGGCATCTCCGCAGGCCACGGCTGTCGCAGCAGTTCCCGAAATCCTTCCAGTCCGATCTGGCCCCGCCCAATATGCTCGTGACGATCCACCCGGGAACCGCGCGCCACCTTCGCATCGTTGAGATGAAGGGCAAAAAGATACTCCAGGCCGATGAGCCCCTCAAATTGCTCCAGCAGCTCCTGAACGCCTTCGGCACTGCCAAAATCATAGCCCGCGGCCCAGCCGTGGGCTGTATCGAGACAAACCCCGACATCGTCGGGGGTGAAATTTCGGAGAACCCGGGCCAGCTCTTCAAAGGTTGAACCGAGAGCGGTGCCGCCCCCGGCGGTATTCTCCAGCAGCAGTTTCACCCCGCCAGGCCAACGGGGCAGCGAACGGGAGATTATTTCAACAACTTGCTCCAACCCCCGCTCCACCCCCGCCCCGCCGTGATTTCCGACGTGCAGAACCACGTACGGCGCCTCGTAGAGAGAGGCCCGCTCCATCGTTTCGTTGAGAAGCGAGCTCGATTTCTCCAGGAATTCCGGCGTGCTGCTGGCCAGGTTGATCAGATAGGCGCTGTGTATAACAAGGGGAAAGATCGACTGCTCCCGGGCCAGGACGACCCTTTTTCCGATCTCTTTCCGGTTCGGCGGAGCCATCTTCCAGGCGGTGGGGTTGCCCGAAAAAATTTGGATGGTCTCGCCTCCGTTCTCTTTCACCCGCTTCAGGTTGGCCGCAAAACCTCCCTTGAGCGGCATGTGAACCCCTAAACGCATGCGCTCACCTCCGGCCGGGGCTTCGGGCCGCTCCGATGAGTTCGCGGTAATGGCCCAGCCTGTTTTCGTCGAGGTAGTGCTGCAGCCCTGCATTGATCTCGGCGGCAATTTTAGGATTGACAAAGTTGGCGGTGCCGACTGCCACAGCGGTGGCGCCGGCAAGGATGAACTGGAGGGCATCATCGGCCGTGGTGATCCCGCCCATGCCGATAAGGGGAATGGAGACTGCAGCGGCCATCTCCCAGACCGCCCGCACGGCAACGGGGCGGATCGCCGGCCCGGAGAGCCCCCCGGTGATATTCCCCAAAAAGGGGCGGCGGGCGGCGGTATCGATGACCATCCCTCTAAGAGTGTTGATCAGGGAAAGAACATCGGCACCGGCGCTCTCGGCGGCCCGGCCGACCGCTATCAGATCCCCCGCCTCGAGAGACAATTTGACGATGAGCGGCCCCCGGTAAACCGGCCTCACCGCCGCGACCAACTCCCCGACAACCGCAGGTTCACGGCCGAAGTTGATCCCGCCGCGGCTGACATTGGGACAGGAGATGTTGATCTCCACAGCACTGACTTCGCCGACACCGTCCAAAATGGCGGCGAGCTCCCGGTACTGCCCGATGCTCTCCCCGGCGATATTGGCGATCACCGGACAGCCCAGCTCGCCCAGGCGCGGCCGGACTTCCTCCAGGAAGCCGTCGATGCCCGGATTCTGTAAACCGATGGCGTTGAGCATACCCGAAGGCGTCTCCGCCAGGCGCGGCGGCGGGTTGCCCGTCCTCGGATCAAGGGTGATCCCCGATAAAACCAGAGCCCCCCAGTGACGCAGATCGATCCAGCGGGCGTACTCAAACCCGCAGCCGTAACAGCCCGAAGCGGCCATCAGCGGGCTGTTCATCTTCAGGCCGGCCAGGTTTGTCGATAAACGCGGCTCAGCTTTCAAAGACAACCTCCTCCCCGTTGAACACCGGGCCGTCCCGGCAGACCCGGCGATACTCGATCCGGCCGTCACGGTGAAATGGATGAACGCAGCCCAGGCAGGCACCGACACCGCAAGCCATCCTTGCCTCCAGGGAGAGGTGTACCGCCGCCCCGGCGGTGCGGGCCAGCTCCACCACCCGGGCCAGCATCGGCTCGGGCCCGCAGGCATGGATCCGTAAAGGCCCCGGCACTGTTTTTAAACGCTGCTCCAGCAGCGCGGTGACGAGCCCCTTTTCCCCCCGGGTTCCGTCGTCGGTGGCGATGAGCGGTTTGATCTTTTCGGAGGCAAAGTACTCTTTCGGAGGCAGCAGCGCCCCGCTCCTTCCCCCGAGCAACAGCTCGAAGGGAAGTCCGGCCCGCCGGCGCTGCACTGCCGCAAAATAAAGGGGCGCCATGCCGATCCCCCCGCCGACCAGAAGAGCCGTCCCTGCTTCATCCAAAAAGGGGAAACCCTCTCCCAGCGGCCCGAGCAGATCCAGCTCCGCTCCCTCCTGAAAAGAGGAGGCCAGAGCGGTGCCCCGTCCGGCGGCGCGGAGCAGCAAACGGATCCGCCCCCTCCCGGGATCGGCATAATGGATGCTCACCGGACGCCGCAGCAAAGGATCTGTCTGGCTGCCGATGCGCAGCTGGACGAACTGTCCGGGTGAAGCGCAGGCCAGCAGCGGCGCCTTTAGTTCAAATAGGTACCAATCCGGGGCAAGCTCCCTTTTTGCCAGCAAGGGGGCGCGGTGGGCAATTTCATTTTTCGGTTCCATGGACAACTCCCTGCTCCATCGTAATCTTCCCGCCGACGAAGGTCATCACCGGCCGGCCGCGGTAAGGACGGCCGGCGAAGGGGGTGTGGCGGGCCCGGGTGTAAAATGTTTCCGGAGCGATTGTCCCCGCCGCCTCCAGGTCGACCACCGTAATGTCTGCCGGAGACCCGGGCCGCAGGGATCCGCCCTCCAGCCCCAGCAGCTCTGCCGGGCGGCTGGAGAAGGCTTTGACCAGATCGCTTAAAGAAAGCCTGCCTCGCCCGACCAGTTCGGTCAACAGCAGCGGCAGAGCCGTCTCCAGTCCGGCGATACCGCAGGGAGCGGCTTCCAGACCGGCTTCTTTCTCGGCAAGCTGGTGGGGGGCGTGATCTGTGGCGATGATATCGATGAGCCCTGTGCGCAGGGCTTCGGTAAGGACGCGGCAGTCTTCCGCCGTCCGCAGCGGTGGATTAACTTTTGCCTGCGCCCCGCTGCGGTGGATCTCCTCTGCGGTTAAAAGAAGGTGGTGCGGCGTGACCTCCGCTGTCACCGGAAAACCCTGTTCCTTGGCCCAGGCGAGAAGCTCCACCGAACCTGCTGTGCTCAGATGCGCCAAGTGCAGGCGAACGCCTGCTTCCGCAGCCAGAAGGATATCCCGGGCCACGGCAATTGTCTCGGCAACCCCGGGAATGGCAGGCAGCCCCAGTTTCCGGCTGACTGTCCCCTCGTGGAGCAGCCCCCCCGCCGACAGGGAGAGCTCTTCGCTGTGAGCGATGACCACGGCATCGGGAAAAGAGGCCAGCCGCTGCAGGATCTCCCTGAAAAGGCGGCTGTCCTCCACCGGGGAGCCGTCATCGCTGAAGGCGCGCACTCCGGCCTCATAGAGCGCAGCCAGATCTGCCGGTTCACTGCCGCGGCGCCGCCGGCTCAGCGCCCCCACCGGGTAGACCCGGCAGAAGCCGGCAGCAGCGGCTCTCTCTTCAATAAAGCGAACCACCGCCGGACTATCGGCAGGAGGCTCCGTATTTGGCATCGCCGCCACGGCGGTGATGCCGCCGGCGGCTGCCGCCGCTGTTCCGCTGGCGATGGTCTCCTTTTCTTCAAAGCCGGGCTCGCGCAGGTGCACATGCAGATCGATAAGACCGGGCAGCACCACCTTCCCGGTCAGATCGATGATCTGGGCATCCTCCACCGCCATCTGCGGCGCAATCGCCGCCACCCGGCCCTCTTCGATGAGCAGATCACAGCGCTCGTCCAACCGCTGGGCCGGATCGACCACCCGGCCGCCTTGCAAACAGATCCGCATCGCATACGCTCCTGTTCTGTAGTTGTCTGCTTTTTATCCGGAGACCCGAAACAGCAGGGACTGTTCAGCCCGCCCTGCGGTCCAGCTCCTCGACAATCAGCCGGGTTGTTTGCGCAATGTCGCCCTGAATAACGACCCGGGCTCTCCGGTCGTGCATCGTTCTTTCACGATTGATGATCACTAGATTTTTAACCATCCGGGGCAGCATATTGACGGGGGCAACTTTCATGCTGGCGCCGATGATCAGGATCAGCTCCGCCGCGCGGACCTCTTTGATCGCTTCATCGAAATCCGGAGCCATGGTTTCACCGAAAAGAATGACATCGGGTTTCAGGGGCCGGCCGCAATCCCGGCAGAGGGGGGGCAGCTGTCCCTCAAATATCAGTGTGGCCACCTCTTCGATGGGCACCCGGCGGCGGCATCCCCGGAAGCACGTTGCTCCGCTCATATTCCCATGAACCTCGTAGACCTTTTCCGAGCCTGCTTTTTGATGCAATCCGTCGATGTTCTGGGTGACGATGGACTGCACCAGACCGCGGCGCTGCAGCTCCGCCAGATCGAGGTGCGCCCGGTTGGGTGAAGCATTCATGATATCCTGAAACAGGCCCATGCCAAAGCGATAGAATTCAGCCGGGTTCTTCTTGAACCCGTGCACTGTGAAATAAAGCGGATTAACCCTGGTCCAAAGACCCGATCCCGGCGATCTGAAATCAGGGATTCCGCTGTCCGTTGAGATTCCGGCTCCAGTCAAAACCACCGTATAAGCCGACCTCTCCAAAAGGTCAACCACCTTACCGACACGATCAAGAATCGCTCAACACATCCTTTCTTGAAGCGCCTCCCAACCTGCCCGGCATCAATTAGCGGACCTCTTGCGTATAAATTGTTCTTGCTGCGGTAACTGCCGGCAGCTAACCATCGAATTCATGGTGAGCCAGAAGGGCCAGCATTTTCCGAAAAGCTTTCTGTTCAATCTTCAACAGGGTGTCGATCTGTTTATATCTGCGGCCAACACTGCTCGTGGACACGCCATAAGCCTCGGCCAGCTGCTCCTGAGTGATCCCCATCAGATGAAACCGGGCCAGACAGTACTCCACTCCGGCAGACCAGGTTTCCGGCTTGACTATTCGGGGCATTTTTGGGTAGATTTCATTTATAAAATCGAACCAGATCGCCCGGGCATCCTCATAATACTTTTCCCGGTACGCCGGAGAACGGGACATCGTGCAGTAGATACAATCGAGGACTTCCTGCCATTCTTTTTGCCATACCGGCGCCCCCGGCTCGTAACCGGCCAGCTCTTCTTCCACGAGCCGACCTCCGGAGAACAGCTGCACCCGACTGTCGGGATTATTATTTTTTAGCTCCAGGAGCGCCACCTGACGCAGCCGTTCCCTGATCCAGGGGTTGGCGACAAACCCTTTCAGCAGGGCGGTGCCGGCATCGCTCCGGGTGCGGCCGCAGAGCTGAATGATCTTCTCCTTCAACCGGTCGCTCCCCTGGTACAGCGCCCGCTGCAGCAGAGAGCTGAAAGTCTCATCCGTAAAGTTATCCTGGAGACTGTCCCGATCCATTGTCCCCAGCCACTGCTCCAGAGCATCATTTTCCTGGCTGGTGAAGACGGCGATATAATCTTCCTCATCGTTTTCCTCCATAACCATGAGCAGATCGCGGGCCTCTTCGGCCATTATTCCGTCCGGGGAGAGCTGCAGGTATTTCTCGAGATAGCGCCTCGCTCTGTCCATATCGTCCATCAGCCCGTAATTGATCGCCATCAGATAATAGCATTCCGTCAGCTCGGGATCAAGATTTTTGACCAGGTGCTTAAACACCCGGTTGGCTTCCCGCAGGCGGCTGCTCTGGCTGAGCAGACAGGCAAGGCGGTAATGACTTTTTACATTGAGCGGTTCAATCTCGATCGCCCTCTTCAAAAAAAGCAAAGCTTTCGAGAGCTTGTTCTTCCGGTGATAGTAGCTCCCCTTCTGAAAATAGTAGTTTAAATCCTGAGTCAGGGGAATGATTTTTTTTGACGGATCTTCTGTTTTCAGGAGCCCCTTTGGTCGATCGGCACGGCCCAACCCGCTCACCTCCGGTCACTTAGATCGCTTATGAATTCTCCAACAGGCGAAAGATATCCTGCAGATCCTCTGGAAAACAGAAGCCACCAACCGGAGGGTCTACTCCCCGCCCAGCTCTCCCAACGGTTTCTTCAGGTAGATGCTCCGCTCCAGGTAGCGATCCCATTCAGTCCATTCATTGCCGGCGGAAGTCCCCTTCTCCATCAAACGCACGAACTGGTTCAGCCTGGCGCTGACCAGATCGGCATGGAAAAGAGTAAAAGCGTGAATCGTCTTCGGGATCTCGGGGGAGCCCCATTCGCGGGAACCGTGATGCGATAAAATCATATGCTCCAGCTCCAGCTTCAAAGATTGTGGAAAGGCTGGAATTTGCCTGATCTTGTGATCGAGCATCTCCTTGCCGATACTGATATGGCCGACCAGCTTCCCTCGATCGGAAAACTCGAAACTTAAACTGGCCGGGTCATATTCCTCGATTTTGCCGACATCGTGCAGGATCGCTCCGGTAAGCAACAGATCCAGCTGGATCTGTTCCGGATAGAGCGAGGCTAAATCGCGGCAGATCCCGACCACCTCGAGGGTATGCTCGAGCAAGCCGCCGATATAATTATGATGAATGGTCCGCGCCGCCGGTGCCTGGGCAAAGCGGCGGGCGAAATCCTTGTCGTTAAAGAAAGAGAGCAGCAACAGTTTCAAATAGGGTTGCCCGATCTCGTCGTTGATCACCTTTTTCAGCTCCAAAAACATCTCCCGGGGATCGCGCTCTGAAACAGGCTGGAAAAATGAGCGGTTCACCTTTTCGGGATCCAGCTTGCGCAGCTCGCTGATCACCACCTGAGGACCGTAATATTCACCGACCTCCCCCCGGACAAAGATGATATCGCCCTTTTCCAGCTTCTCTTTCAACCGGTTGGTATCCCATAGAATTGCCTTGACCGAACCGCTGACATCTCCCAACAGAAGTTTCAGGAAATATTCCCCGGCCCGGTGAGGGGCGGAATAGGTTCCCCGGTTGCATTCCAGAACCAGGGCCTGGGTCTCAACCTCATCTCCGATCTGCATACTGCGGATAAGCTGTTTTTTCATTCTTTTCCCCTGTCTATAAATATATTGAGCTACCGTTAATTTAACACATTCGCCCGCTTAAGAAAAGTAGGGGCCGCCCTCAGGGGACAGCCCCGTACCACCACAAGATCTAACAGCACCCGGTTTTACCGCTCGTAGCTGTAGAAGCCGCGGCCGGTTTTTCTGCCGAAATGGCCTGCCCGGACCAGTTTGCGCATCAGCGGACAGGGGCGATATTTCGAATCGCCCGTTTCGCAATAGAGCGTCTCCATAACCGCCAGAAGCACATCCAGTCCCACCAGATCGGCCAACGCCAGCGGGCCGATGGGATGATTGGCTCCCAGCATCATCCCGCGGTCGATATCCTCGGCGCTGGCCACTCCCTCCATCAGCACAAAGGCGGCCTCGTTTATCATCGGGACAAGGATCCTGTTTACCGCAAACAGGGGCGCTTCATTGACCGCAATGGGCTCCTTGCCCATCTTCCTGGAAAGCTCCATGGTCAGCTCAAACACCTCGTCGGCGGTATCAAAACCGCGGATTACCTCCACTAATTTCATCACCGGAACGGGATTAAAAAAATGCATCCCGACAACTCTTTGCGGTCGACCGGTCGCCGAAGCCATCTCCGTTATGCTCAGCCCGGAGGTGTTTGAAGCCAGCACCGTTTCCTCTTTGCAGATGGCGTCGAGCTTGGCGTAAAGCTCTCTCTTCACCGCCATATTTTCGATGATCGCCTCGATGACAAAATCGACTTCCCCCAGGTCTTCCAGCCGGGTGGTCCCGCTGATCCTTCCGCGAAAGGCCTCCACTTCAGCCTGGCTCTTTCTCCCTTTTTCAACATCCCGCGCCAGATTTTTTTCCACTGCCGCCAGGCCGCGCTGCACAAACTGCTCCTCAATATCGCGCATGATCACCGCAAATCCCGCTGCGGCGGCGACCTGGGCGATCCCGCTGCCCATGGTCCCGGCGCCGATCACTCCGATTGTTTTAATCTCCACAGAGCGCACCTCCTGGCATTATCTGCCACCATTTGATTGATCTTTATTTTCCCGTGTACACCGGCGGGCGCTTCTCCAGAAAAGCGGCGGCGCCCTCCTTCTGATCCTCTGTCCCACAGAGCTGCCCGAAAAGCTGCGCCTCGATCTGGCAACCTTCGCTTAGCGGCAGCCCCCGGCCGCGATTAACCGCCTCTTTGGCCAGGCGGACGGCGATGGGCCCCCGCGCCAGTATCTTTTCGGCAATTTTACGAGCTTGCGCCAGCGCTTCACCCGGAGCGACCAGATGGTCGGCCAGACCGATGCGATAAGCCTCTGCCGCAGGAATCATCTCACCGGTAAAGATGAGCTCCCTCGCTTTTCCGGGAGCGATGGTCCGGGGAAGCCGCTGGGTGCCGCCGTAACCGGGAAAAATCGCCAAAGTGACCTCGGGAAGACCGACCCGGGCATTTTCGGACAGGACCCGGATATCGCAGGCCAGAGCCAGCTCCAGGCCGCCTCCCAAAGCGAAGCCGTTAACCGCTGCAATCACCGGGGCGGGGAAATCTTCAATCTTTTGAAAGATCAGCTGCCCCCTGCGGCTGAGCTGTTCCCCGTTGGCACTGGAAAGAGTGGTAAATTCACTGATATCGGCGCCGGCGACAAAGGCTTTCTCTCCCGCGCCGGTGAGCACAACCGCCCCGATACCCTTATCTGCAGCCAGCTCGTCGAAACTCTTCTCCAGAGCCTCCAGCACCCGGCTGTTCAGAGCATTTACCGGAGGATGGTTAATCGTTACAATCGCCAGACGATCCTCTTTTATTACTGCAATAAAGTCACCCATCAGATCGGCCTCCCTTGGTTAATCGAGCTTTTTCATCAATTTCTCTCCATGATCATGGCCATGCCCATCCCGCCGCCGACACAGAGCGAGGCCAGCCCGATCTTCAGATCGCGCCTGGCCATCTCGTGAAGCAGAGTGACGACAACCCGGGCGCCGGTGCAGCCCACCGGGTGGCCCAGGGCAATTCCGCTGCCATTAACGTTGACAATCTCCCGGTTCAGCTCCAGAAGCTGCTCGCAGGCCAGGTACTGGGCGGCAAAGGCCTCGTTCAACTCGATGAGCTCCATCTGATCCAGGGTCATCCCGGCCTTCTGCAGCGCTTTGCGGATCGCCGGGACCGGCCCATAGCCCATCAGGTCCGGCTCCACTCCAGCCCAGGCATAGGCAACGATCCGGCCCATCGGTTTCAAACCGAGCTCCGCAGCCCGCCGGGCCGTCATCAGGACCACCGCGGCAGCTCCGTCGTTTAGCCCCGAAGCGTTGCCCGCAGTTACGGTTCCCTCTTTGCGGAAGGACGGCCGCAGAGAAGAGAGGACCTCCATGGAGATATCCCTGCGAGGGTGTTCGTCGGTATCGACGATGGTCTCGCCCTTGCGCCCCTTGACCGTAACCGGAACAATCTGCTCCTTAAAGAGGCCTCCGTCGATGGCCGCAAGGGCATTTTTGTGGCTGCGGTAGGCGATCTCGTCCTGCGCCTCACGGCTGATGCCGTATTTGTCGGCCAACCGTTCCGCGGTCTCCCCCATCATGATCTTGTAGACCGGATCGGTCAACATCTCCCACAGGGAATCGGTCATCTCGCCATGCTGCAGCCGTTTGCCCCAGCGTGCCGCCTTGAGCAGGTAGGGAGCCGTGCTCATCGATTCCACTCCTCCGGCAACCACGATGTCCGTGTCTCCGAAGACGATCTCCTGGTATCCTGAAGCGATCGCCTGCATCCCCGAGGCACACTGCCGCTGAATGGTGAACCCCGTTGTCTCCACGGGCATCCCCGCTGTGAGAGCGATGCAGCGGGCTACGTTGGGCTCATCGGTGTACTGATTGCAATTGCCAAAGATGACCTCGTCGATCTGCTCCGGCCGGAGGTCCGCCCTGCGGACAACTTCCTCCACCACTGTCCGGCCCAGCTCCAGCGAAGAGACGGTCCTGAAAGAACCTCCGAAATCGCCTGTCGCCGTGCGCAGAGCGCTGACAATAACAACATCTTCTCGTACCATCACCTATCCCCCAAACTTTGGTCAATAAAATAACAGGCAAAATACGCCTGTTATTTTATCGGAATAATTGTCTGGCAGCTGGATAATTCAGGCTAGTCCAACTCCTTTTTACGCTCAGCTGCTGTTGCCTTGTCGCCATACTACTTCCTTTTTTACGACAGCTTCGGGCGGGGATAGAGCCCGGCCCGCTCGACAATTTCAGGGACAACCTCTTCCCAGGCGATGGCCATGACATGCACCCCGGCCACCCCTTCGATCTCCTTGAGCTGCTTGATCGTCTCGATGGCGATCTTCAGCCCTTCTTCTTTTTTCTTCTCCGCACCTTTCATTCGCTCGATGAGCTCGTCGGGAATGGTGATTCCCGAGACAAAGTTCTTCATATACCTGGCGGCACCCAGCGATTTAATCGGGGTAACCCCGCCGAGGATGGCTACCTTCTTGTGCAGTCCCCGTTCGCGGACCAGCTCCATCCAGCGCTTGAAACGCTCGAGATCAAAGATGCACTGGGTCTGAATAAAACTGGCCCCGGCAGCGATCTTCTTTTCGAGCCTGTCAACACGGTATTCAAAAGGATCGGCAAACGGATTGGCCACCGCTCCCAAATAGACCGACAGCGGCGCCTCGACATCGTCTCCGCCGATAAATTTACCTTCGTCGCGGATATCTTTAAACGCCTTCAACAGCTGCATCGAGTCGATATCATAAACCCCTTTGGAAGCCGGCTCATTGCCAAACATCTGGTGGTCGCCGGAGAGGCACAGAACGTTCTTCACTCCCATGGCCACCGCTCCCAAAAGATCTCCCTGCAGCGCAATGCGGTTGCGGTCCCGCACCGTCATCTGGACCACCGGTTCCAGCCCCATCTGAAGCAGAACGCCGGCCACACCGATGCTGGAGGTGCGCACTATTGCCGTCTGATTGTCGGTGATGTTGAACGCATCGACATAGTCGCGCATCGTTTCACCGTGTTCTTTGATCATGCTGACATCCGCACTCTTGGGAGGTCCCAGCTCGCCGGTAACGGCAAATTGTCCACTGCTGATCACTTTTTCCAGATTACTTCCCGCTTTCAAGTCTGACATCCTCCCTTACTAAAGTTCTTGGGCCTCCATGATGAGAGGAAGACCAGTCCTTCGGCGGCTGAATCTCTTCCAGTACATTGAGCTTACCCAGCTTCTGTAGCCGATCGTGGATCAGATGCCAGGCACAATCGACATCTTTGCTGATCTCGCACTTTCCATCGGCAGAACCGCCGCAAGGGCCGTTCAGCAAACTTTTGGCACAGCGGGTAATGGGGCAGATCCCCTGGGTCAGATGCAAAACGCAATCGCCGCAACCGAGGCAGCGTTCAACCCAGACCCCCTGCTCCACGGGATAACCCATCGACATGGTGTTCAGCCCGGGCAGCACAATCAGCTCCGGCATATGCTCAACCAGGGTTTGCACACCGACGCCGCAAGCCAGCGAGAGCACCACATCAAATCCCTTTAACCGCTCCGCAACCTGGTCGATCATCTCAAATTCACACTGCCGCTCGATGGTGAAAGCCTCGACGCTAACCTCTTTCTTCTCTTTCTTGCGGTGGATCGAGATGGCCACAGCCAGCTCTTCCGCCTCTTTCTGTCCACCGGCCATGCAAACGGTGACACAGGTGCCGCATCCCAGGACGGCGATCCGCTGGTACGGTTCCAGCATCTCGAAAATCTCGTCCAGGGGTTTTCTTTCCGCGGTAATCATAAAATGGCTCACCTTCCCTTCATTTGCTGCTTATGCAATTCGTATGTTGTAGAGGTAGTGCTTCTAATCAGGCTGAAAGAAACCGCCTCCGGGCGGCCTCTTTCAGCCGGGCACACTATTTAGGCCTGCTTGAAGACATCGACATAGGAATCGCAGTAGATGTCAATGTTTAGAAGGATCCGCGCCGTAGCCACCGCAGACATCAGCTCGTCATCGCAGGCATCGGCGATAGCGGCATCGAGTCCGCACGCCATGGCCATAACCGCAAAAACACGGTTAACCAGTTCGCGATCCCTGGTGCCCTGGGAAGCATTGCTCAAGCCCACCACCGTCTTCGGGGGGGGGTCGGAGATCAGTTTAACCTGACGCAAAGTTTCCAGCACCTCGGGACCGTGGTCTTGGGCGACATTGCAGGGAAGAACCAGGGGATCAATATAGAGATTTTCAATGGGAACCCCGTACCCGTCACCGGTGGCCACCAGCTCCATGGCGAGGGCCACGCGGCTCTCGGAATCCTTGGGGATACCCTCTGCGCTCATCGCCAGACAGATCACCTCGGAGTCGTACTCCGCAGCGAGAGTGAAGACCCGGTCCATCTTCTCCGCCTCTGCGGGAACAGAGTTGATCATCGCCGGACGCTTGCAGACCTTCAGCCCTGCTTCGATGGCATCGTAATTTGTTGAATCCAGGCACAGGGGAAGATCGCTGGCTTTCTGGGTCTCCTCCACAAGCCACACCATCGCTTCGATGGGTGCGGCAGAACCGGGACCGACATTAATATCAAGGTAGCGAGCACCGTTTTGCTCCTGCTTTTTCGCCCACTCCTGCACGATGGAGCCATCCCGCTCGCGAATAGCCTTGGCGATATCCTGAAACATGCCGTTAATACGCTCGCCGATGATAATCATCGCACCAGCCTCCTGTCATCTTTAATTAAACACTTAATAGCTGTTATCCTGCATCAGCTCATCAATATTTTTTCTGACCAGCGCTGCCGCACGGGGATGGCGCATCACCAGAATATCCAGCCCCGCCTGCAGGAAAGCCATCGCTGTAGTCGCTTCCCAGAGGACCGCCCTTTCCGCCCGCTCGCCCCAGCCGGGAGCATCCTCCACAGGTGTATTCGCTTCCTTGGTCCGCCAGACTTCATGACCGATATTGCCGATCATTGGCATGGAGAGCATCCGGTCACCCTGCAGGGCACCGAGGCGGGCCCGCTCCATGATCGAGTAGGTGTATTCGATACCGTAACCTAATGCAGACATGCACGGGTCGATGATGATCCGGCCGTTCATGACCATACTCATCTCGGCAATAAGGATATTTAACTGCTTGCAGATGTTGATATCGATGGGCGAAAGGGCAATCACGTTGTGCAGATTAGCCATACAGGAGCTGGTAATCGCCTTATAGTTTTCCACCTCGGCAACACCCAAAAGCAGGTTCTCACCGGCGGCCGCTTCGGCAACAACGGGGTAGATCAGATTATCCTTTTCCGCCTTTCCACAACCGATGACGATGAGCGGAACCCCGACCGTTTCAAGAACCTTCTTTACAGTGGCAGCGCACTCTTCCGGAGAGCGATCCTGCAGATCAGGATCGGCGCTCTGCAGGCGAATCTGCACCAGATCGGCGCCGTACTCATCGACGCACTTTTTCGCCCAGGCTGCCGTATCTTCGAAAACATCATCGTAATACTCTCCAAAACAGGGGTTCCATTCGGGAACCATGTCGGTAATCTCCAGAGCGATGACCGGACGATGCGGCATCTCCCCTTCGAAATGGAGAAAAGGCAGCGTCGACTCGCCGCCGACAGTAACCGTGTGGCTGCGAGTGCCGCCCTCTTCTTTTGTTGCTCCCAGAACAACCTGGCCAACTTTGCTTCTATACCTTTCTCTTTGAATCTCTAAAGCCATCTTAACGCTCCTCTCTATGGAATTCAGGAGTCAATTGCTCTTTTAGGCGAAATTTTCTTTGGCGAATTTAGGTATACCGGCGGCTTCCCGCGGCCCCACCATCACCTTCCAACCTCCGGACTCTTCCTCCAAAGCTCCCTGCAAAACAGCAACATGTCCGGGAAGAACAATACTCTTGTGGTTGACTTTCTCCTCCAGGCCTGCTTCTTTCATCGCCTTGGCAATGATTTCACCGCTGAACTTGTTGTCCGCGTATGCTGTCAGCACCGAGATGCCTCCGGTATCGACTGAAAGAATATAGCTGGGGACGCGAGAGTTCTCCACTTCGCCTTCAACGATGAAATAGGTCAGGGAGAAGTTGGTGGTACAGTAAACCGGTGAATCCGCGTTCACTTCGCCGACCTCATAGAGACCCGGCTCCACCGCAATCGGTTTCTGCGGATCGGTGTAGAGATTCTGTCGCCAGGATAGAAGCGGCAGCAGATGTTCTTGTTTTGCTGTCTTCAGGACAACGATCGAAGCATACTTGCTCAAGAAAACCCCGGCCTGAACAATTTCATCCAGAGGGTCTTCCCCCGTGGTAAAGGTAATCGACGGATAACCGAAGGCCCGGAATTTCTTGATCGCCCCGCGGCGGAACTGGGTCAGATCAGCGAGCACCTGACTGGTTTCGCGGGCGCCGCTGTCTAAAACGAGCTCCTTGTAATCGAGAGCGACAATTTTATCCACCAGCTCCGCAGTCTTTTCCAGATCCGCCCCGCGGACCGCCAGAGGACATTCATTGGCCTTGGCTATTTCGACCATCTTCTCGTAATTGTCTGCCGTAGCCGCATAGAGCAGCGGCTTGCGGGAGGCGACAGCAGCGGCCGCTCCCTCCATCAGCGCCGGATCTTCGCAGAGCAGGATCATCGCCTTCTCCGTCTTCCCGGCAACCGCTTCCACCGCCGCCTTGAACTTGGCTCCGTCTCCGGAGTCACACTTAACCGCCACCACATCGGTGACATAGTGCAGGCCGACGCGATCAAATTCGAGCTCATTGAATGCCGCAGCCTCCGCCGCCGCATCTCCAGTATCGCTGATCAGCACAGCCACCCCGGTGGGATGGAAAAAGCGCTTGTCATGCCGGAACAGTTCGGTCTCATCGCCGAGTTCGAGCACGTGATCCCCCGTCCCCACTTTGACCAGCTTGATCGGCGGTGCCGAGGCGGACTCCAGCGCGGCTTTCCCTTCCTCGGTGACATACGGACACAGATCCAGCGAAGTTTTGCCGCTGGCCAGAGCCATGGCAAAGGCCAGACAGGTCGGGAAACCACACTCTTTACAATTGGTTTTCGGTAAATGTTTAAAGATCTCCAATCCGGTTAAACCCATTCTCTCGTCTCCTTTCTAAAGGGATATCTTAGAAGGTAAAGCTCCGGCTTCATCGTCTCCTCAGCCGGAGCTTTTCTCCCATACCTCCTACATCAGCGGATCCATCGTCAGGGCGGGATGCCCCTTCTCTTCCAGGAAGGGAAGGATCTCTTCGGCGGTGGTGCCGACCGTTTCATCGGCGATCTTGTCGATGAAATCGGCGCCCAGGCCGTCTTCCTCAGCCCGCTGCCGCAGATCGTCCCCGAGGAATTCCTTCAGCTCTTTCGGCATCCAGACCAGGCGGCCCAACCCTCCGTCAGCGCGGATGAACTTGCGGCTGAGCACGTAGGTGCGGCCGTGTCCCATGAACCCCGGTGTCTGAATCCCCCCGCCGACGGTGCCGGCAAGGGTGGAGAAAGTCATCCCGCAGGGGGTCTCCCCGCCGTGTTCACGAGTGGTGATCATCACCCCGTTGGCTTCGGGCATGATCGCCATGATGCACTCAAAGCAGCCGCATGAGGTCATCGGCCGGTCGATGAAGCTGTAGATGGAACATTCTTCAATGGTGCGGTTTGTATTTAAGTAGACATACTCGTTGATCGATTCCCAGATCCCGTTATGTTCATCGAGCAGCCCATCCTTGGAGATGGGGCGGCAAGGACCGGTGGGATCGATCTCGTAAGTGGCCTTGGAATCGAGCCAGCTCACCGCGCCGCAGAGCCCCAGCCTCTCCGGGGTAACCACGCAGCAGTGGTTCGGGGCAAAGGACTGGCAGAGGAGGCAGGAGTAGAATACATCAACGGCCTCGTCGGTAAGCCCCTTGAGCCGCTCGTCGCGGGCGGCATAGAATTCACGCGCCCGGGCCAGCTGCTCATTGACCTGCTCTTCATTAGTATAGAGCGTCACCTGAACCCGGTCGACGATGGAGGGAAACTCATCTTTAAGCTTGGCGACAAGGAGCTCGCCGAAGTGATGAATTTTAAAGCCCTTCTCCGCAGCGGCTTTGCCGATACGCATCCACACGGTGTCGCGCTGGGCCATATGCCAGATTCCTTCACCGTAGTTGATGATATCGTGGAACCGCCGCTCGAGGACCCCTTCAAAGTCGCTCTGCATCTTCCGTCCAAAGACCTTGGTGACGATCCCCAGCGGCAGGGAGCCGCCTTCTTCGACTTCGTCAATTTCGGGACCGATCACTTCGATCTTGCCGTCTTCGATCTCGTCCTCGCCGACCATATTCACCAGCTCAAAGCAGGGGGTACGGCCGCCGCCAAACTCGATGCGCATATCGCCCCGGCGGATCACCTCGCCCTCAAAGGCCGGGCCGACAGTGATGGGAACGGGAATATCGACTATCTTCAGCTTGATCCCGCGGATCTCCATGGCCACCTGAACCATGTCGTCGTAATTCGGGTTGGGCACATACCAGTTTTTGATCTGCTCGTCTTCCGGCAGCTCATGATCGAGGATTACCGGGAAGCCCAGGAAGATCGCCGCGAACTGAGCGGCCACCTGAACCTCATCCGATTCGCCCAGCTGCAGAACAAAAGCACGCACCCGGCGGCGCTGGTAATCGCGGGTATTCTCCCGCTCGCCCGGCGGAATCCCGCCAAAAGCCATCCCGGCGCGGAGAGCATAGTTCACTGCATGGATCACCTGGGTAAAGTTACCGGTGGGGAAGGCGATAAAGTCGATTCCCAGCTTCATCCCGGCTTCGATGGCCTGCTCGACCACCTCGTAAGCCAAAAAGATCATGAAGCCCATGCCCTGAAGCTGCGTGATCAGCTTACCCAGGGCCTCAGAGGACTTGGCCTTGCCCACGATAACCGCCTGACCGGGGATCGTCCAGTCGACCAGAAGGATACCGTAACGGCGGACCACGGGGTCGCCGAGAAAGCCGGTCCAGGGTTCGACATGGGGCCTGGCCCCGTCCAGATAGCGCAGCGCCTCGATAATCTCAGCAGCATAAGCGGTCGCTTCACCGCAAAGGCGGGCGTTATAAAAAGTAAGCTCCTCCCGGACCTGGTTGCGCATCCGGTTTAAAATCGGAGGCAGCTCACCCAATTTCGTCACCGCTTCACCGCTCAAGGCCCGGATCACCGGCAGGTAGTAACCGGTATCGGGATAGGCTACCGGACAGTCGGGACCGTAGCGGCGAATAGCCTGATTGAGCAGAATCTCAGCGTAGCTGGTCGCAATAACGGCGCCGTCATAGGCCTTTTCAAACAGCTTAACCGGTGGATTCTCTTCATCAACAGCGCCATCAAAGATCTCTTCAAATGATTCTTTCCACTCTCTAGCTAAAACACCATCAAGGGTGCTGGATTCTCCTGTCATTTTCTTCTTTCCTCCTTTTTAGCGAGATCGGTTTACCACCCGGCGGAGATCTTTTCAGTTTCGTATTTCTCCTGAGCCTGGCGGTGCACCCGCAACTTCCAGGTGCGCTCATTGAGCGCATCCATAATCACTTCAACCGATTTATCGGGATCCTCTTCCCAGATAAAGTAACCGCCGTAAACATCATGGGCGATCTGTCTGGCAACACCGTCGACAAGAGCGCTACCGGTAATCTCCGGGGTCACCCCCACATGGGTGGGCATCCCCAAGGTGACGCACCAGCTGCCGATGGCAACCGCCTTTTCACTCATCGCTTCGGGAGCCGAGGCCGCGTAGGGCACTTTCGGCGTATCGATCCCCCACTGGTTGGCCATGAGCGTGTTGAGGTCGTAGGCGCGTGAATTGTCCACGCAGGAGCCCATATGGAAAACCAGCGGCAGTTTATCAGTGAGCCTGTCGGCATTGGCTTCATTCAGCATGCGGTAAAACTCTTTCAGACCTTCGCCGGCGTGCTCCTCCACCGCCTCTGCATTCATCAGATTCAGCTTGGCCGCAGTCCCGGCCATACAGCCGGTGGCCACCATGAGCACGTTGTTCGCCGCAAGGCCTTTGATCACCGTGACACAGCTGTGATCGTGCAGCACGCGCAGGTTGTTGCAACCGCACAGCAGCACCACTCCGTTCAGCTGTCCCGAATCGATGGCATCGGTGAGCACCTTGATCGGATTGTCCGGATTGACCGCCGCAAAAACGTCGAGCATCGCTTCAACACTGAACCCGGCGGTAACTTTGTTTTTCAGCTTGGGAACATCGATGCGATCGGGTAACCTTTCTTTGTAGGCCTCAATGGCCAGATGGATAATCTCGCGGGCCTTCTCCGCAGCACGGTCTTCGGTAAATTCAACGTGGTGTGCTCCGGCTATTTTCGAATGCGACATCGTCGTGATAATACGGGTATGGAAACACTCCGCCACCGCCCTGATGCCGGGCATGATACACTGCACATCGACAACCATGGCATCGATGGCTCCCGTCATGATGGGCAGCTCCTGGGAGAGGAAGTTGGTCAGCATGGGCACTCCCTGACGCATGAGCACTTCGTTACCGGTACAGCAGATCCCCATGCACTTGATCCCCTTCGCCCCCACTGCTTCGGCTTCCGCCGTCATCTCGCGGGCCGCCCGAACGATCATCTCGCTGAGGAGCGGGTTGTGCCCGTGCAGAGCGACGTTGACCATCTCCGGATCGATCACCCCGAAGTTGGCTTCCGAGGTAACCGGTTTGGGAGTTCCGAAAAGGATATCGGAGAGGTCGGTGGCGATATGTTCGGCGGCAAAGTCGGCCAGGGATGTTTTTAACCCCTGGAAAACCAGGTTGACCGGATCGGAGTCAACCCCCATATGGGTCTGCCCCATGGTTTCAGAAATCGCGGTTTGGACGCTGCGCGGATGGATGTTGCAATCGGCAAATTTTTTCATCCGCCCTTCGGTAATGGTGCCCTCAAGCCAGCGCAGCGGCTCATCAGTGAGCTTGGTAAAATCGCTGACGGCGGCATCGAGAACCTCTTGCAAAAGATCGCGCTCCTCTTTTCCTTCCACCGAGAGGCCGATCATCTGAGCAACGCGGCGCAGCTTCTCCGGGTCCTCAACACTGTAATCGGGCGCATTTCCCGCAAGCATCTCGCTGACGGTGTAGATGAGGTGCCGGCCGTGGTCGGCGTGAGCGCCACAGCCTCCGTTAATTGCCCGGATCAGGTTGCGGGCAACGATGGTGTAACCGTGTGCACCGCAAATTCCTTTCGAAGCTTTTCTGGTGATACGGCAGGGTCCCTGCAGGCAGATACGGCAACAGATCCCGGTCCGGCCAAAATTACATTGAGGCTGCATCTGAACATAACGATCATAGGCAGTCTCAATCTGGCCGTCATTCCGTTCCAGAACTTCCAAAGCTGCCGGATCTACAGTCCTCTTGTTGTCAACCTTTTTTTTCTCTTTGGACATGTCTTTTTTCTGACCTCCTTTTAAATATTCAAGCATTATGGCCCAAAAAAAACACCATGTTAAGACTGGGCTTAGCGATCACCTCCACGAATTAGCTCGTAGATCTTTTCCACTCCAGGTAAAAGATGTTCTCTACCCAGTTCCAGTCCGTCGCTCCGCCGCGCCCTCTCCAGAACCTCCTCAGAAAAGGGCAGCATCGCTAAAATGCGCTCTTCCGGCAAAGATGAATACAGATAATCGCGGTCGCCTTCCGAACGGATTTTATTCCCGACAAAAACCACCCGGGGAAGCGCCAGATCCGCAGCGAGACGATCCACCGCCAGCGCGGTGGTCACGGCTGCACGGGTCGGTTCGACCACCACCAGCATCAGTTCAATTCCGCGGGCGGTGCCCCGGGTAAGATGTTCAATCCCGGCGCTCATATCGAGCACCACCGCCTCCGGGCGGTCCAGGAGAACATTGGTCAGAACAGCATTTAAAAAGGAACTCTCCTTGCAGTAGCAGGCCGTGCCGCCCTGCTTGATTCCCCCCATTTTAAGAAAACGGACGCTCCCCAGATGGAGCACATATTTTTCGAGAATATCGTCAACAGATGGGTTGAGATCGACAAAGGCCCCCCCGCCGGCATTGAGCTTAATGATCTCTTCCTGCAGATCGCACAATGGCGGCAGCGCGGCTAGCTTTTCAGGATTGAGCCCTAAAACCAGGCCCAAGTTGGCATCAGGATCGGCATCAACAGCAAAGGTAGGGGCATCGTTTATCTTTAGGCAGTAGATGAGATTGGCAGCAATGGTGGATTTTCCGGCCCCCCCTTTGCCGGAAACGGCAATTTTCAAACCAATCCTCCTTAGATCAAGACAAATTTGTCAATAACCGGGGATACTCGCTATCGTATTCGACAAAGTGGGGATAAACTCCTTTACCCGCATAAAAGTTTGTAATTTCACAAAATTTAAACCCGAAGCGCTTCAGCCGGGCCCAAAACGCACTTCCAGAAAGCCAAAAACACCGCACCCGGCATCAAAAGAAACGCGCCGGCCCGGCGATATGGAAACAGCCGGTGAACCCCGCCCTTTAAAGGCCTGGGTTCACCGGACTGGCGAGACTAAAATCAGGTTAAGCAAACGGCTACTTTTCCACCGTAGCGGTTTGAAAGCGGTAGCCGCTCTCTTCCATGGTTACAGTAATAATATCTCCCGGGGTGATCTTGCCCTGAAGCATCTCTTCGGAGATATTGTCCTCCAGACGTTTCTGGATCACCCGACGCAGCGGTCTGGCTCCGAAGGCCGGATCGAAACCCTCTTTCACCAACGCCTCCCGGGCCTCCCGGTCAACCTCAATGCTGAGGTCATATTCGGCCAGCCGGCGGTTAAACTCTGCCAGCATAATCTCGACAATCTGCGCAATATGCTCCTCATTGAGGGCATGGAAAACAATGATATCGTCCACGCGGTTTAAGAATTCCGGGCGGAAGGTTCGCTTCAGATCGGAGAGGATCCGCTCTTTCATCTTCTCATGAGTGCTCTCCTCATCGGCTGCCCCGAAACCGAGCGAGGTCCGGTGCGCAAAGGTCGCCCCGACATTGGAGGTCATGATGACGACAGCATTGCGGAAATCAACGGTGCGCCCTTTGCCGTCTGTCAGGCGGCCGTCCTCGAGAATCTGCAGCAGCACATTGAAGACATCGGGATGCGCTTTTTCGATCTCGTCGAAGAGCACCACCGAGTAGGGCTTGCGGCGCACCTGCTCGGTGAGCTGGCCGCCTTCATCGTAACCGACATAGCCCGGAGGGGCGCCGATGAGGCGGGCGGCGGTATGCTTCTCCATATACTCGGACATATCCAGCCTGATCATGGCCCGCTCATCCCCGAACATGGCTTCGGCCAGAGCCCGGGCCAGCTCGGTCTTGCCCACACCGGTAGGACCGAGAAAGATGAATGAGCCCACCGGCCGCAGGGGGTCCTTCAACCCGGCCCGGGCCCGGCGGATCGCCCGCGAGACCGATTCAACCGCTTCGTTCTGCCCGATAACGCGCTCGTGGAGAATTCCCTCCAGGTTCAGCAACCGGGCCGACTCCTCTTCCGCCAGTTTTTTTACCGGCACCCCGGTCCAGCTGGAGACAATATAGGCAACATCCTCATCGGTAACCAGGGACAGATCGGCGGTACCCATCTGCTGCTCCCACTCCTTCTTCTGCTCCGCCAGGGCCTCTTTGACCTTCCGCTCCTGATCCCGCAGCTCCGCGGCCTGCTCAAATTCCTGATTGCGAACCGCCGCCTCTTTTTCCGCACGCACCGTGGCCAGCTTCTCCTCGATCTGCTTTAGATCGGGGGGAGCGGTGTAGCTGCGGATGCGCACCCGGGAGGCGGCCTCGTCGATGAGGTCGATGGCCTTGTCAGGCAGGAAGCGATCGGAGATATAGCGATCGGAAAGTTTCACCGCCGCCTCAAGAGCCTCATCGGTAATCTTGACCTTGTGGTGCGCTTCGTAGCGGTCGCGTAGCCCCTTCAAGATGGCCAAACTCTCCTCCTTGTCCGGCTCGCCGACAACGATGGGCTGAAAGCGCCGCTCCAGCGCCGGATCCTTTTCAATATGCTTGCGGTACTCGTCGAGCGTTGTCGCTCCGATGCACTGCAGCTCCCCGCGGGCCAGCGCCGGCTTGAGAATATTGGAGGCGTCGATCGCCCCCTCGGCGGCGCCCGCCCCGATGATCGTATGCAGCTCATCGATAAAGACCATCACATTGCCGGCCTGGCGCAGCTCCATCATCAACTTGCGCAGCCTCTCCTCAAATTCACCGCGGTATTTTGTTCCCGCCACCACTGCAGCCAGCTCGATGGTAACGAGCCTTTTGCCGTGGAGAATATCGGGAACGTTATTCTCCGTAATCCGCTGGGCCAGCCCTTCGGCAATGGCGGTTTTCCCCACGCCGGGCTCGCCGATGAGGCAGGGATTGTTTTTGGTACGGCGGCTGAGCACCTGAATGACCCGCTCGATCTCCTTATCGCGGCCGATCACCGGATCGAGCTTCCCTTCGCGGGCCAGTTTGGTCAGATCCCGCCCAAAAGTGTCCACCGTCGGAGTCTGCGGGCCGCTTTTTTCCTCACCGCCCCGATGTTCACCACCCCCGGAGCCGCCCAAAAGCTGGATCACCTCTTTGCGGGCGCGCTTCAGATCGATCCCCAGATTGGTCAGCACCTGAGCGGCGATGCCCTCGCCCTCGCGGAGCAGCCCTAGAAGGATATGCTCGGTCCCGACATAGTTATGCCCCAGATTCTGGCTCTCCTCGATGGAAAGCTCAACCACCCGCTTCGCCCGCGGGGTATAGGTGATCCCCTTGTGGAAAAGCTTGTCGCTTTTGGGGGCGATCCGCTCCACCTCGGAGCGCACCCGATTTAGATCAACATTCATATTCTGCAGAGCCCGGGCGGCAATCCCCGAACCCTCTCTGACCAGCCCCAGCAGCAGGTGCTCGGTCCCGATAAAATTGTGGCTCAACCTTTTTGCCTCTTCCTGGGCCAGCACCAGCACCTGTTGGGCCCGTTCAGTAAATCGACTGAACATGAACATGTTTTGTTCACCTCGCTAGAATTATTCTTTTGTAGATCCTCACACCGATTCTTTAAATTCCTCCAGCAGCGTCTTTAAACGCTCCGGACGTTCCAGATCCCTCTCTTGGGGGTTGAGCTCCCGGCCCGCCGCAATCTGCAGGCAAGCGGGGCGGATTGTCACCAGCATCTCATTGAGCAGTCTCCGGTCAACCCCTTTGAGCATTCCCAGATCGAAGCCCAAGCGCACATCGGAGAGCAGCTGCATCGCCTCCTGTGAGCTCATGATCTGAGCATATTTGAGCAGCCCCAAAGCCCGCCAGGAACGGTCGGCGAGACGGGCCCTGTTTTCGTTGAGCAGCACCTGGCGGGAAGCCTGCTCCTGCTCGATCACCTGCCGGGTCACCCCGCCAAGGTTGCGGATAATCTCTTTTTCAGTCTGCCCCAGAGTGACCTGATTCGAGATCTGGACCAGATTGCCGATGATCTCGGTCCCCTCACCGTAGAGCCCGCGCACCGCCAGACCAACCTGGGAGAGAGCCCCCAGGAGCCGGTTCGCCTGCCCGGTCATGATCAGCGCAGGCAGATGCAGCATCACCGAAGCGCGCAGCCCCGTCCCCACATTCGTCGGACAGGCCGTGAGGTAACCGTAGCTTTCATCAAAAGCATAATCGATCTCCCCCTCCAGGCGGTCGTCGTAGCCATCGGCTTCCTGCAGGGCCTCTTCAAGCTGCAGCCCCGGTAAAATTACCTGGATCCGGAGATGATCTTCTTCATTGATCATGATGCTGACCGCTTCATCGCAGCGCAGCAGCAGCGCGCCGTGTTGCGATTCCCGGGCCAGGAAGGGGCTGGACAGGTGCTTTTCCACGAGCAGCTCCTTCTCCAGGGGGGGCAGGCTTTCCACAGGCAGGAAGGTAAACTGACCGAAAGCCTCCTCCTGAGAGGCCGCCGCCCGGGAGACCAGCTCCTGAACATGCTTGGTCTGGGCATCGGAAGCGAGGTAGGGAAAGGGAATCCCTCTGATATTGCGGGCAATCCGCACCCTTGAGCTGATTACCGTTTCCGCTTCCGGACCACTACCCTCCATCCATCTGCTGGAGACAATTTTATTTGGCTTCACTGCTGCCCCCCTCTTCCATCTCTTTTTCCAGAGCCTTGATCCGGTCGCGCAGCCCGGCAGCCTCCTCAAACTCCTCCTTTTGAACCTTCAGCCGGAGCTCCTCCCGAAACTTTTCCAGCTCCCGGGCAGAGCGAACCGCACCCTCATTGCGGCGCGGCACCTTACCGGTATGGCGGCTGCTGCCGTGAATGCGGCGCAGCAGCGGAGTCAGCTGTTCATCAAAAGCGGTGAAACAATCGCTGCAGCCGAGCCTGCCGATCTGGCTGAACTGGGCAAAAGTCAGCGCACAGGAAGGACACTGCACTTTAGCCGTGCCGAGCGCCTCCCGGGAACCGCGCATGCTCTCTCCAAGCAGGCTGCCCAGTAAATTATGCAGAGAAAACTGCGGTTCAAAAGAAAAGTCCAGTTCATCATGTGCCCGGGCACAGCGCCGGCACAGGTGCAACTCGGTTTTGCGGCCGTTGATTATTTTAGTGATGTGGATAGTCGCATTCTCTTGCTGACATTCCTGACATAACATCCTCATCGCCCCCTTAATAGCTGCTCTTTAGAATAGCCTCCAGAGAAGCCCGGAACAGCCTCTTTTGCAAGCGCCTTCTCTCTTCCCCGCTGAGCCCCCGGTAATGCTCGTCCCGCAGCAGGCTTTTCACCATCTGAGCCTCCCGCAGGGAGAGCGCTTTTTCTTCATAGATCCGTTTTAAAAATTGCTGCGCCCATACCGGATCAAAGGAGTCCGTCTCCAGCCGGCTTAATATCTCCACCCAGCCGAGGCTGCGAGGATTGACAATGCGGTAGATCCGGATATAACCGCCGCCCCCGCGCCTGCTCTCCACCACATAGCCGCGGGCCGGTGAAAAGCGGCTGTCCAGGACATAGTTCACCTGGGAAGGAACGCAGGCAAATTTGCGGGCCAGAGCGGCACGCTGGATCTCAACATAGTTTCGTGTGCTGAGGGCCAGCAGCTTTTTTAAATAGTCTTCGATATGATCAGTCAGTGAAGCCATCCATTTTCCTCCTTTTGCTGACCGTCACCGACCTCCGACCGCCGGGAAGGGTACCCCCGGGGTGCTGGTCTGACCTTACCTGACCTTTGTCTCTATTATACCTCACCCCACCCCTGATTGTGCAAGGAACATCTAGATTATTATACCGCCGGGGCGGCCTTTAAACTCTTGTTATTGAAGTTTATTGACCTTTATCGCATGATTTTGCCCGAAGGCAGGCAGGAAGGGAGAAACAAACGAGCCACGGGGACGGATCTCCCGGCTCTTTTTCGCTCAAGGGGTGGACCACGGGGACGGATCTCATGGCTCACTTTTAGGGCAGCAGTACTGATAACACTGTCGGGATAACTAATGAAGAAACGCCAAAGCACAGATCCTTCAGGCTGCGCCTTCAGGATGACACCGGCTGCTAACGCCTAAGCAAAATGTGGGCCACGAGATCAGCTAACTGAAGTCAAGCCCTAAATTTAAAATATTTGCATGTAAACCGATAAAAACTTAACTCATGCGGCCGGCAACATGCCGGCTGCATATAATCTATTATGTTCCTCCGGTGTTATCATAA
>MTBK01203425.1_pt1 | contig 28375 bp, 30 predicted proteins | sample 1535981 | NCBI WGS metagenome assembly MTBK01 (sample SAMN06109225, study PRJNA356200) | anaerobic digester metagenome | isolation source: biogas reactors fed with pig manure or primary and secondary sludge | place: Spain | collected 2016-06-30
CGTGTGGACCGTGAACGGCTCACGCAAGGGCTATCGCCGCGAAGACCTCTGGGATGCGTGGCAGCGATACGTATCTCCCAGAAAGGGCGATGTGGGCGATGTGGGCGATGTGGGCGAAGAAAACCTCGCGGATATCGCCGATATCGCGGACCTCGCGGATTCTGGAGACGTAAGCGAATGAGCGTCGAATCAGCCATCCGTTCCCGACTCGCGAGATCCCCTCGGTGCGTTCATTGCCGGAAACCGTGCGTTGCCAATCAGAAGAACCCCGCCGGCCAACCGGCTCACCTCTGTTGCCAAGCCAAAACAAACCCCATCGCCAAGGAGCACATCGCATGACAACCCATCCCGATATGAATCCCGACATCCTCAAAAGCAAAGTCCCGGTGATTCTGGGTACAGATGCTTTGGGTGATCCGATTGTTCGCAGATTCCGGTCTGAGATTCAGGTACACGTTTACCCCGGACGGCAGGTCTGCATTTCCACCGTTGCCGACTGCGGCGCCGCAGACATCGGCCTGTACCTCACGGCAGCCGAGGCGCGAGACCTGGCACTCAAGCTCGCCTCGGCTGCCGTCGATTGTGAGCGCCGATGAACGCCATTGACGAACTGCTCGGCGTAGTGACTGGGGCGCCGTCGTTGCCCGGTGCCCGGTGCGCCGGCCGAGCGCATCTGTTCGACCCGGCCGAACCGACCGAACCGGCGTCCACCGCACAAGCGCGCCACCGCCAGGCCGTCGGTCTCTGCCAGCGGTGCCCGTCGCTGATTCGGTGCCGCAACTGGATCGCCGACCTGCCCGCCAAAGATCGCCCGCACGGCATCGTCGCCGGTTTCCGCGTCGATCAGCGCGGCCGAATCCATACCAACGCCATCCCAACCGAATTGGAGTTCATCGCATGACCTACAGCCACCGCTACCTCGACGCCGAGGTGCTACCGATCGACCAGCGCCGCGCCGCTGAACTACCCGAGGCCGCCCTACAAGGTGACGCACAACGGTTCAGCGACTTGCTGGCCGAGCTGGCCGCCGCCGGCCCCGTGCGCGCCCTGGCCGTCGTCGGCGTCCTGAGCCGCAATTTGGTCGCGACTCTGACCGCCGCTCATGGCCGCGACGGCGCGCTGCGGATTCTGGAATCGACCCGCCTCGACGCCGCAGTGGCCGAGTGAGCGCAGGCGGTTGTCGGATGTCTCTGCCACAATTGAAACATGCGCGGCTAGGTAATCCTTTCCCTGGCAGCGCGTGATCGCCGAGTGGTTCCGCAGCGGGGCCAGCGGGTGCGCCGTCCGTCCGTCTCGCACACGGGCCAGCGGCCCCGTCCGTCCCGCTGCGGCCCCCGGTTCAGCGGCCAGCGGAGCGGCCCGCACCAGTGCGAAGTGCGGCAAGCCAGCACACGTCCGTCGCATTCATTCCCCATTCATCCGGCCGTGCCGTAAGCACAGCCGATCCCGTTAGGAAACAAACACATGAGTTATCGACTCAATCTCTACAAAGAGCGCGCCGATGGTGCCGGTGCCAAGGCCCGCGAGGTCGCCGAGAAGGCGGCCGCCGAAGGCCGCAACATGACCGCCGAGGAGCGCCGGATTTACGACGCAGGCATGGCCGAACTGGAAACCTGCCTGACCGGCATCAAGGCTGCCAAGGCTGACCAGGCCGCGATGGCCGGCATCGAAGCCGCCGTCGCCGGCATCGGTGGCCCGGTGGGCAAGTCCGAGGGCCGCCGCCTGACCTTCAAGGGCATGGCCAACGGCATTGCCAACCGGATGCTCTCTGGTGACCTCGGCGCCAAGGCTCTCGCGCCATCCGGTGCGACCGTGGTCGCGCAGTCGTTCACTGGCGATCCCATCGCTCTCGGTCGTGCCGCTACCGGACTGCTCGATGTTCTGCCCGTCGAGGTGCGTAGCAGCGCGGAATACGCCTATCTGCGCCAGGGCACCCGCACCAACAACGCCGACGTGGTTGCCGATGGCGCGACCAAGCCGACGTCGGTGATCGGGCTGACCCGCGTCGAGCAGAGTCTGGCCATCGTGGCCCATCTGTCCGAGGGCATCCCGCGCTACTGGGTTGTCGATAACGGATCGCTGGAGACCTTTGTGGCCACCGAGCTTGACTACGGTCTGCGCGTGGCGGTCGAGGCCAAGGTGCTCGATGACATCAATGGCACCTCGGGCATCCAGACCCAGGCGTACTCGACGTCGATCGCGCAGACGCTTCGCAAGTCACTGACCAAGCTGGAGACCACCGGGCACACACCCGGCGCGATCGTGCTGCACCCGAGCGACTTCGAAGCGGTCGAGCTTGCTATCGCCTCGGCCAACGCCATCGAGTACCGGGGTCTGCCCTACGACGCCGCACAGCGCCGTCTGTTCGGCGTGCCGATTGCCACCACCGTCAGCGCGACGGCCGGCGTCGGTCACGTCCTGGCCGCCGACGCCGTTGTCCTCGACACCGACTCTCAGGGTGTCCAGGTGCAGTGGTCGGAGACCAGCAACGCGGATGACTTCGCCAAGAACCTCATCCGCTGCCGAGTCGAGGGCCGCTTCGGCACCTCGGTTCTGTCACCCCTCGGCGTGGTCAGCGCAGACCTGACCGCCTAGTGAGACCGCCGACGCGGGCGCAGTTCCTGATTAGCCTCGGCCCTGCGCCCGCGTCGGCCCCACCACGGAATTAGCTGGAAAGTTAGCTGGCTTTGAGCCTTTGCTGTCGAGTTAGCGGTGAACTGGCCGCCACAGCGATTGCTCTGGTGGGCGAAGTGAACAAAAGCCCTGGTCAGAGGCCATATAGGGGTCAAAATCGCTATGACCAGCACAAATAGGAAACTGCCAAGCGGTTGTGATTTTCGCAAACGGGCCTTGAGTACCACTTTTCGTACCCAAACGGCCGGTTTGGGAGTTTGCTGGCGGTTGCCCGGTGTTTGCTGGCGATTTGCTGGCCGGATCGAACAAAAGCCCAGGTAGGAGACCTAAATGACCATCGCCGAGAAGCCTCACGGCCGCAGCCGGTACAACGCGGGATGCCGTTGCGGAGAGTGCCGAGCCGCCAACCGTGAGCACTCACGTCGCCGCAGGTCAAAGCAGCATCTCAAGCCGCTACCGACGCCCGCGCCGGCCAAAGGATCGCAGCAGCCCGAGTTCGCCGAAGATGGCCGCGTGACCGAGGCCGTGCGCGCCCAGCTGGCCGACACCGCCGCCGCCCAGGAGCGCCCCGGCCTCTACGCCGTCGCGGTCCGGCTGGCGCAGCTGCTCGACAACCCTGATGCAGTGCCGCAGTACGCCAGCGCCGCCCACCGGCTCACGGAGATCCTTGGCCGATTGTCGAAAGACACCCAGCGCCGCGGGAAGCTAGCCGCGGTGAGAGCTCTTACGCGGGAGTAACCGCTGGTCTACGGGCCGTGAAACCGTGAAACATTTCTATGGCGTTCAGAATGGTCTCATCGTCTTTAGGCTTGATCCCGGAAGCGACGAAGTGGCACACCGGTTCTCCAGAAATGGAGAAGCGGCCCCGTTGCAGCGGGGCCGCCTCGCGCTTCCTGTGCAAGTCATCGTCTAGCAAGGGAGCACCATGAGCGTATCGGACGACGCCTTCGATGCGGAGTTTTGGGAGTGCATTGGCCGCGGTGATGAGACCGTTACGGCCGAGGCCGAGGGCTGGCTGGGGCAATTGTCCTTCCAGCTGAACGTGGATCGAGCGGTTAGCGAAAGTACCGCGCCGCGCAATCGACCGTGGATTCCGCCGAGGCACCGCGTGTGGATCCTTCTGCGGGACGGCGGGCGCTGCGTCATTTGCAATAGCAACCGTCAGCTTGAGGTTGGACACCTGATCTCGGTCGCCGCGGGCCGTCGGCTCGGATTGTCCGAGGCCGAGCTCTACTCGGCCGAGAATCTCGCCGCTATGTGCCGGGAGTGCAACAGAGGGCTCGGCGCCGAGTGCCCGCCGCCTCAGTTCATGATGGCTTTATTGCGGATCCGCGCCACAACTGGCCGTAAGAGTGGCCTCTAGCCCCCTTGCCGGTGCGCTGCGACCGCCAGGCCGATCTCCTCAAGCAGTTGCGCGTCGGGAATCGTCCCGCCGTACTCGCGCAGCATCCGCTCGGCGATAGCGGCCTCGTCGGGGCTGAACACTTCGCCCAGGCGCTCGATCACGGCCTCGATGTCCACAGCGGGTCAGCGTAATCGCGGCCTGTAGACCTACAGATACGAAGCCGCCCCGGCTCCGAGGGGGAACCGGGGCGGCTTTCGGGGGATTGTTAGAACGGTGGCGCGTCGCCGTTGAGCTTGTCGAGTTCCTCTGCTGCCGCCTGTAGCGCCGCAGCCGCCTCGCGGGCCTGCTCTGCTGTCATCTCCCCATCACTGTCCCCGGAGGGCTCCATCCCTATCGCGCGTGTTGTCGCGCCGGTCTGATCCTGCATCCCGCATATCTCGACCCGGCCGCCATTGCTCAGGAACCACCTGCGCCCTGTCCATGTTCGGACGATGTCGGCCTGGCCCTCGTCGCCCAAGTCGCACCAGCCGTGAACCACCTCGGCCTCGGCCGGCGGCTCGACGTCGCCGCAGAGCGCGGTCAGGAGATTGTCGGCGGCCATGCTGCGGGCCAGGCCGCGCAGTTCCGCGTCGGGCATCACCTTGCGGCGCTGGCTGTCGCTTAGTCTTCGGACCTGCTCGGCCGTGAGCCCTTCGACGCCATCCCATTCCATGTTCATAGCTCCACCCCCACGATGGAAACTAGCTGGTCAGGCGGTTGGCGGTCGTGTTTTGCGGTTTGTTCAGACATATTGCGCCCCTTCATATTTCGCGGGGCGAGTCGAGGCACCTAGTTGTGCGTATGTTGTGCTGAATTACGTTTCCGCAGTTCAGATGGTGCCCCCGGCAGGATTCGAACCTGCGGCCTTCTGCTCCGGAGGCAGACGCTCTATCCCCTGAGCTACGGGGGCGCATGATGCGCCGTTGGGCGTCCACAGCCTAACGCATGCCGGCGGCCGGTACGGATGCGGAGTCTGTCCACGTCAGACCATAAGATGGTGCCCCGTGACCCCCGCCGATCTCGCCGAACTGCTGCGCGGAACCGCCGCGGCGGTGCTGGCCGCGCATGGCCTGGATCCCGCCGCCCTCCCCGAGGCCGTGACCGTGGAACGGCCCCGCAACCCCGAGCACGGCGACTACGCCACCAACCTGGCGCTTCAGGTGGGCAAGAGGGCCGGGGTCAACCCGCGTGAGCTGGCCGGATGGCTTGCCGAGGCATTGGCTCAGGCCGACGGCATCGCCGCCGCCGAGGTGGCCGGGCCGGGCTTCGTGAACCTGCGGATCGAGGCCTCGGCGCAGGGGCAGATCGTCGCCAACGTGCTGAATGCCGGATCGGCGTTCGGCAACTCCGGCCTGCTCGACGGGCGCAACATCAACCTGGAGTTCGTCTCGGCCAACCCCACCGGCCCGATCCACATCGGCGGCACCCGGTGGGCGGCCGTCGGCGACGCACTGGGCCGGCTGCTGAGCACCCAGGGTGCGGAGGTGGTGCGGGAGTACTACTTCAACGACCACGGCACCCAGATCGACCGGTTCGCCAACTCGCTGATCGCCGCCGCCAAGGGTGAGCCCGCGCCGGAGGACGGCTACGCCGGCGCCTACATCACCGACATCGCCGCGCAGGTTCTGGCGAAGGCCCCCGACGCGTTGAGCTTGTCCGCCGAGGAGCAGGCCGAGACCTTCCGGTCGATCGGTGTGGACCTGATGTTCGACCACATCAAGGCCTCACTGCACGAGTTCGGCACCGACTTCGACGTCTACACCCACGAAGACTCGATGCACACCAGCGGCCGGGTGGACCAGGCGATCGCCCAGTTGCGCGCCAACGGCGCCATCTACGAGAAGGACGGCGCAACCTGGTTGCGCACAACAGATTTCGGCGACGACAAGGATCGCGTCGTCATCAAGAGCGACGGTAACCCGGCTTACATCGCCGGTGACCTCGCCTACTACCTGGACAAGCGCAAGCGCGGATTCAACCTCTGCATCTACATGCTCGGCGCCGACCACCATGGCTACATCGCCCGGCTCAAGGCCGCTGCGGCCGCACTCGGTGACGATCCCGACACCGTCGAGGTGCTGATCGGCCAGATGGTCAACCTGGTGCGCGACGGCCAGCCGGTCCGGATGAGCAAGCGGGCCGGCACCGTCATCACCCTCGACGATCTGGTCGAGGCGATCGGTGTGGACGCCGCGCGCTACGTGCTGATCCGCTCGTCGGTGGACTCGCCGATCGACATCGACCTGGCGCTGTGGTCCTCGGCCTCGAGCGAGAACCCGGTCTACTACGTGCAATACGCGCACGCCCGGTTGTGCGCGCTGGCCCGCAACGCCGCCGATCACGGACTGGCCGCCGACACCGCGCACCTGGAGCTGCTCAGCCACGACAAAGAGGGCACCCTGATCCGCAACCTCGGCGAGTTCCCCCGGGTGCTGGCATCCGCGGCCACCCTGCGCGAACCGCACCGGGTGTGCCGGTACCTGGAGGACCTCGCCGGTGACTACCACCGGTTCTATGACTCCTGCCGGGTGCTGCCGCAGGGCGATGAGGAACCGGGTGATCTGCACCGCGCGCGGCTGGCGCTGTGCGAGGCCACCCGGCAGGTGATCGCCAACGGGCTGAGCATTCTCGGTGTGAGTGCCCCGGAGCGGATGTGAACGTCCACCCCGCCGGCCCGCGGCACGCCGAGGAGGTCCACCACGGCGGTGCCCCGCAGCAGCCGTCCTCGGCTGCCGAGATGCTTCGGCTCGCCCCGAACGTCTGGCCGCGCAACCTGATTCGCGGCGCCGACGGCACCGTCTCGGTCGCCGGTGTGACCGTCACCGAGTTGGCGGCCGAGTTCGGCACCCCGCTGTTCGTCATCGACGAGGACGACTTCCGATCCCGCTGCCGGGAGATGGCGCAGGCCTTCGGCGGCGGCGAGAACGTCCGCTACGCCGCCAAGGCGTTCCTGTGCAGCGAGATCGCCCGCTGGGTGCACGATGAGGGCCTGTCACTGGACGTCGCCAGCGGGGGAGAACTCGCCGTCGCCCTGCACGCCGGATTCCCGGCCGAGCGGATCGCGTTGCACGGCAACAACAAATCCGTCGCCGAACTCACCGCCGCGGTGAACGCACGCGTGGGACATGTGGTGCTGGACTCGATGACCGAGATCGACCGCCTCGACGCGGTCGCCGCGGCGGCCGGGGTGGTCCAGGACGTGCTGATCCGGGTGACCGTCGGCGTCGAGGCGCACACCCACGAGTTCATCTCCACCGCGCACGAGGACCAGAAGTTCGGCCTCTCGCTGGCCGGTGGTGCCGCCATCGAGGCGGTGCGCCGGGTGTTCGCCACCGACCACCTGCGCCTGGTCGGCCTGCACAGCCACATCGGCTCGCAGATCTTCGACGTCGGCGGATTCGAGATCGCCGCCCACCGGATCATCGGCCTGCTGCGTGACGTGGTCGCCAAGTTCGGCGTCGCCAAGACCGCCCAACTGTCCACCGTCGACCTCGGCGGCGGCCTGGGCATCTCCTACCTGCCGAACGACGACCCGCCGCCGGTCGCCGACCTGGCCGCCAAGCTCACCTCGATCGTGGCCACCGAGTCGGCTCTGGTCGGCCTGCCCGTCCCGCGCCTGGTCGTCGAACCCGGCCGGGCCATCGCCGGACCGGGCACCATCACCCTCTACGAGGTCGGCACCGTCAAGGACGTCGCGATCGGCGGCGGCCGGCACCGCCGCTACATCAGCGTCGACGGCGGCATGAGCGACAACATCCGCACCTCGCTCTACGGTGCCGAATACGACGTCCGGTTGGCCTCCCGGGGCAGCGCCGCCGGGCCCGTCCTGGCCCGCATCGTGGGCAAGCACTGCGAAAGTGGCGATATCGTGGTGCGCGACGCGTGGGTGCCCGACGACATCGTCGCCGGGGATCTGCTCGCGGTGGCCGCCACCGGGGCCTACTGCTACTCGATGTCGAGTCGCTACAACCTGATCGGGCGGCCCGCCGTGGTGGCCGTGCGGGACGGACGGGCGCGGCTGATTCTGCGCCGGGAAACCGTCGATGATCTGCTCAGTCTTGAGGTGAGGTGAACATGTCCGAAGCGAGTGGCGAAGGCGGATCGCGCATGAGTTCTGACCAGGAGAAGCCGATCGGTGTCGCGGTGCTCGGTTTGGGCAACGTCGGCCGCGAGGTGGTGCGCATCATCAAGGAGAGTGCGCCGGATCTGGCGGCGCGCATCGGCGCCCCGCTGGAACTGCGCGGGGTCGCCGTCCGCAAGGTGTCCGCCGACCGCGGCCTGCCGGTGGAGATGCTCACCGAGAACGTCGAGGAACTGGTCTCCCGCGACGACGTCGACATCGTCGTCGAACTGATGGGCCCGGTCGAACCTGCCCGCAAGGCGATCCTCGCCGCACTCGAGCACGGCAAGTCGGTGGTGACCGCCAACAAGGCACTGCTGGCGCAGTCCACCGGCGAACTGGCCCAGGCCGCCGAACGCGCGCACGTGGACCTCTACTTCGAGGCCGCTGTGGCCGGCGCCATCCCGGTGATCCGCCCGCTGACCCAGTCGCTGGCCGGGGACACCGTGCTGCGGGTGGCCGGCATCGTCAACGGCACCACCAACTACATCCTCTCCGAGATGTCCTCCACCGGAGCCGACTACGCCAGCGCGCTGGCCGACGCCAGTGCGCTGGGTTACGCCGAGGCCGACCCGACCGCCGACGTCGAGGGCTACGACGCCGCGGCCAAGGCCGCCATCCTGGCCTCGATCGCCTTCCACACCCGGGTCACCGCCGACGACGTCTACCGCGAGGGCATCACCAAGGTCGGCGCGGCCGACTTCGAGGCCGCCAAGGCGCTGGGCTGCACCATCAAACTGCTGGCGATCTGCGAGCGCATCACTGATCCTGCTGGGCAGCAATCGGTTTCGGCCCGCGTCTACCCGGCGCTGGTGCCGCTGACCCACCCGCTGGCCACCGTCAACGGAGCGTTCAACGCCGTCGTCGTCGAGGCCGAGGCGGCCGGCCGGCTGATGTTCTACGGCCGCGGCGCCGGCGGCAACCCGACCGCCTCGGCGGTGATGGGTGACGTCGTGATGGCCGCGCGCAACCGGGTGCAGGGCGGTCGCGGACCGCGCGAGTCCAAGTACGCCCAACTGCCGATCGCCCCGATCGGCGTGGTGCCGACGCGCTACTACGTGAGCATGACGGTCAAGGACGTTCCCGGGGTATTGGCTTCCGTGGCAGCCGAATTCGGTAAGCGTGAGGTCAGCATCGCCGAGGTTCGTCAGGAGGGCCTCGATGGCGGGGGAGCCCGGATCGTCGTGGTCACCCACCGTGCCACCGACGCGGCGCTGTCCGAGACCGTCGCCGCTCTCGCCGAACTCGATGCTGTGCGCAACGTCGACAGCGTTCTGCGTCTGGAAGGAACAGAGCAGTGAGCAAGACCGCAGTCCACACCCCGTGGCCCGGACTGATCGAGGCCTACCGGCACCGGCTGCCGATGGCCGCGGACTGGAAGCAGGTCACCCTGCTGGAGGGCGGCACCCCACTGGTGCCCGCGCCGCGGCTGTCCGCGCGCACCGGGTGCACCGTCCACATCAAGGTCGAGGGGCTCAACCCCACCGGGTCGTTCAAGGACCGCGGCATGACGATGGCCGTCACCGAGGCGGTGGCCAACGGGAAGAAGGCGGTGCTGTGCGCCTCGACCGGCAACACCTCGGCCTCGGCCGCGGCGTACGCCGCCCGGGCCGGCATCACCTGCGCGGTGCTGATCCCGCAGGGCAAGATCGCGATGGGCAAGCTGGCCCAGGCGGTCATGCACGGCGCCAAGATCATTCAGGTCGATGGCAACTTCGACGACTGCCTGGAACTGGCCCGCAAGCTCACCAATGACTACCCGAGCATCTCGCTGGTCAACAGCGTCAACCCGGTGCGCATCGAGGGGCAGAAGACCGCGGCCTTCGAGATCGTCGACGCACTCGGCTACGCCCCGGACGTGCACGCGCTGCCGGTCGGCAACGCCGGCAACATCACCGCGTACTGGAAGGGCTACACCGAGTACCACCGCGACGGCGTCATCGACAAGCTGCCCAAGATGCTCGGCACCCAGGCCGCCGGCGCCGCGCCACTGGTGCTCGGCCACCCGGTGAGCAATCCGGAGACCCTGGCCACCGCCATCCGGATCGGCGCCCCGGCCTCCTGGGACGGCGCGATGGCCGCCAAGGAGGAGTCCGGCGGCAAGTTCCTGGCCGCCACCGACGACGAACTGCTGGCCGCCTACCACCTGCTCGCGCGCGACGAGGGCGTGTTCGTCGAGCCCGCCTCGGCGGCCAGCGTCGCCGGCCTGCTCAAGGCCGTCGAGGACGGCTTCGTCGCACCCGGTTCCACCGTGGTGTGCACCGTGACCGGTAACGGCCTCAAGGACCCCGACACCGCACTGCGCGACGTTCCGACCGTCACTCCGCTGCCGGTGGACGCCGGGGCGGTGGTCGCCGCCCTGGGACTGGGATGATGGGGTGCCGCGGATGATCACCCTGCCCGTCGGCCTGGCCGGCAACGCGTCGGTCGCGGCCTCCAGCGCGAACCTCGGTCCCGGCTTCGACAGCCTGGGAATCGCGTTGGGCCGCTACGACAATCTGACCGTGGAGACCGTCGCCGAGGGGCTGCGGATCGAGGTCGAGGGGGAGGGGGCCGGACAGGTCTCCGACGATTGGGATCATCTGGTGGTGGCCGCCCTGGAGCGCGGGCTGGTGGCCTCGGGGTGTCGTGCGCCCGGCCTGATTGTCCGCTGCCACAACACGATTCCGCATTCCCGCGGGCTGGGATCCTCGGCCTCGGCGGTGGTCGGCGGGCTGGCGCTGGCCAATTCCCTTGTCGCGCAAACAGATATCGCACCGCTGAACACCGATCAGCTGGTGCAGTTGTCCTCGGAGTTCGAGGGCCATCCCGACAACGCCTCGGCGTCGGTGCTCGGCGGTGCGGTGGTGTCCTGGACCGAGCAGCATGCCGACGGGCCGCGTTACGGCGCCGCCCGGTTGCGGCTGCACCCGGGAATCCGGCTGTTCTCGGCGGTACCGGAGGTGCGCTCGTCGACCGCGGAGGCGCGGGTGCTGCTGCCCGAGCAGGTGGCCCACACCGACGCGCGGTTCAACCTGAGCCGGGCGGCTTTGCTGGTGGTGGCCCTCACCGAGCGGCCCGATCTGCTGATGGCCGCCACCGAGGACGTCCTGCATCAGCCGCAACGGGCGGCGTCGATGCCGGCCTCGGCGGAATTCATGCAGGTTCTGCGTGCTCACGGCGTTGCTGCGGTGCTCTCCGGGGCTGGGCCGTCGGTGCTTGCGTTGACCGCCGGTGACGATCTCCCGGCTGCGGCGCTGGAGTTCGGCGCCACCCACGGGTTTGCCGTAACTGAGATGTCCGTCGGCGAACCGGTACGCTGGAGCCCAGGTGTCACGGCGGTGACCCGGGCGCTTCACGGGTGAGCTTCCTTGCTTCGGTCGGTGAGGGCGGCTACTCTTTAGGGGTCCGAGTTTCGCATCGTGTGCACCTGCACCGGCACTAGGACAAACCACCACAATCGCGTGTATTCAAAGCAGTGGAATGACGGTTGGCCGTTCGGCCGCCCCTGATCACCTGATTTTGACACCGAAGACGGTGAGACTTCGCATTCAGCGAATCGGCTGAATGCACGAAACCCCGCGAATTCACGGCCGCGGGGGAAGAAAGGAAATCCGTGACCGATACGGACCGGGCCGGCGATGGATCGCTGGCAACCAAGGTTCTGCCGGAACTGCGCGCACTGGCCACTCAGGCCGGCGTCAAGGGCACCTCGGGGATGCGCAAGGGCGAACTGATCGCCGCCATCCAGGGCTCCCGCAGTGGCGGCAACGGCGGCGCCGAGAAGAGCAGCCCCGAGAAGAGCAGCCCCGAGAAGAGCAGCGGCCACGCCGAGGGTCGGGCCGAACCGGCCAACGAGGGTCCCAAGGGCGAGAACGGCGGCCAGCCGGAGAGCGGCGCGGGGAATGGAGAGGCCTCCTCGACCCAGCGGCGTCGCGAGCGTCCAGCCCGCGACGCCGGCGCCGGTGACACCGAGGGCGGCGAGGCCCGCCCCGAGCGCAGCAACGACAACCGCAACGAGAACCGCGGTGAGAACCAGCAGAACCGTGGCGACAACCAGCAGAACCGCAATGACAACCGCGGTGGCGGCGATGACGACGGTGACCGCGGCGGCCGTCGCGGCCGTCGTTTCCGCGATCGTCGCCGTCGTGGCGAGCGCGGCCCCGAAGGCCCGGGTGGCGAGACCGAACTGCGCGAGGACGACGTCATCCAGCCGGTGGCCGGCATCCTCGACGTGCTCGACAACTACGCCTTCGTGCGCACCTCCGGCTACCTCGCCGGCCCCAACGACGTCTACGTCTCGATGAACATGGTTCGCAAGAACGGTCTGCGCCGCGGTGACGCCGTCACCGGCGCGGTCCGGGTTCCCCGTGACGGTGGCGGAGACAACAGCGGCCAGAGCAACCGGCAGAAGTTCAACCCGCTGGTCCGCCTGGACAGCGTCAACGGCGGCCCCGTTGAGGCCGCCCGCAACCGTCCGGAGTTCGGCAAGCTCACCCCGCTGTACCCGAACCAGCGGCTGCGTCTGGAGACCACGACCGAGAAGCTGACCACTCGCGTCATCGACCTGATCATGCCGATCGGCAAGGGCCAGCGCGCTCTGATCGTCTCGCCGCCCAAGGCCGGCAAGACCACGATCATGCAGGACATCGCGAACGCGATCACCCGCAACAACCCCGAGTGCCATCTGATGGTCGTGCTCGTCGACGAGCGGCCCGAAGAGGTCACCGACATGCAGCGCTCGGTCAAGGGTGAGGTCATCGCCTCCACCTTCGACCGGCCGCCGTCAGACCACACCCAGGCTGCCGAGTTGGCGATCGAGCGGGCCAAGCGTCTCGTCGAGCAGGGCAAGGACGTCGTCGTGCTGCTCGACTCGATCACCCGGCTGGGCCGTGCCTACAACAACGCCTCGCCGGCCTCGGGCCGCATCCTCTCCGGTGGTGTCGACTCGACCGCGCTGTACCCGCCGAAGCGGTTCCTCGGCGCAGCCCGCAACATCGAGGACGGCGGCTCGCTGACCATCATCGCCACCGCGATGGTCGAGACCGGCTCCACCGGTGACACGGTGATCTTCGAGGAGTTCAAGGGCACGGGCAACGCCGAGCTCAAGCTCGACCGCAAGATCGCCGAACGCCGGGTGTTCCCGGCCGTCGACGTCAACCCGTCCGGCACCCGCAAGGACGAGCTGCTGCTCTCGGCCGACGAGTTCGCGATCGTGCACAAGCTGCGCCGCGTGCTGTCCGGCCTGGACAGCCATCAGGCCATCGACCTGCTGATGAGCCAGCTGCGCAAGACCAAGAACAACTATGAGTTCCTGGTCCAGGTCTCCAAGACCGCGCCCGGCATGGCCGACGTCGACTGATCCCACCCACCGCAACTTCGGTGCGCTGACGTTCGCTCAGCGCACCTGGGCGCACCGAAATCGTGGGGAGTGAAGCGATGGACGCCGATCAGATCTGGCGCAACGTCGGTCAGCAGCGGGCCGAACTGGCCGACCTGTTCGACACGCTGACCGCCGACCAGTGGATGGCCCCGTCGCTGTGCGAGGGCTGGCGGGTGCGTGACGTCGCCGCGCACCTGACTCATTCGCACATGCCGCCGGCCCGGGCGATCATCGAGGCGGTCAAGTCCGGCTTCCGGTTCGACCCGATGATCAACCGTCTCGGCGTGGAGGATCCGCGCTCGCAGACCGCGATCGCCGCCGCGCTGCGCGCCATGGTCGGCGCCCGCAAAAAAGTGCCCGGCACCAGCGTGCAACAGCCGCTGATCGAACTGCTGGTGCACGGTCAGGACATCACCGTGCCGCTGGGCATCGACCGGCCGATGCCGGTGGACGCCGCCGTGGAGGCGGCGAACCGGCTGGCGAGGATGAAGTTTCCGCTCAACGCGATGGCGCGCCTCGACGGCGTCCGCCTGGTGGCCACCGACGCCGACTTCGCCGCCGGGCAGGGCCGTGAGGTCAAGGCGCCGATCCGCGACATCGTTATGGTGCTGGCCGGACGCGCTGACGCTTAACGTGTGAGGCGTGGCCGACACCGTTCAGCAACTGCTCCGCGCCCGCCTCGACGATCCCGCTCCCGCGGTCAAACACGGCGAGCGGGTCTGGACCTGGCGCGAACACCTCGACGAAGCGCAACGGCAGGCCGCCGTGCTCATCGCCCAGGCCGACCCGGACCGGCCGCTGCACGTCGGCACCCTGCTGGCCAACGGCCCGCAGATGCTCACCGCGATGGCCGCCGCAGGTCTGGGCGGCTACGTGCTGTGCGGGATCAACAGCACCCGCCGCGGTGCGGCCCTGGCCCGCGACATCGCCCGCGCGGACTGTCAGATCCTGCTCACCGACAGTGACCACCGGGAACTGATCAACAGCCTGGAGCTGCCCGGCGTCACGGTTTTCGAGGTCGATTCGGCGCAGTGGGCGAAGTTGAATTCCCAAGCGCCAGAACTCAATCCGCACCGCGAGGTGGCTCCGACCGACACCTTCATGCTGATCTTCACCTCCGGCACCAGCGGCGAACCCAAGGCCGTCCAGGTCGCCCACATGATGGTGCCGTTCTCTGGAACCGCTCTGGTGCAACGGTTTTCGATCACCGCCGACGACGTCTGCTACCTTTCGATGCCGCTGTTCCACTCCAACGCGTTGATGGCCGGCTGGTCGGTGGCGGTGACCGCCGGCGCGGCGATGGCCCCGGCCGTCTTCTCGGCGTCCTCGTTGCTCACTGACCTGCGCCGGTACGGCGCGACCTACATGAACTACGTCGGCAAGCCATTGGCCTATGTGCTGGCCACCCAGGAGCGGGACGACGACCACGACAACCCGCTGCGGGTGGCGTTCGGAAACGAGGCGGCCGAGCGTGATATCGCCGATTTCTCAAGGCGTTTCGGCTGCACGGTGTGGGACGGTTTCGGCTCCACCGAGGGCGCGGTGATCATCACCCGCGACGGCGACTGCCCGCCGGGTTCGGTGGGCCGCGGATTTCCGGGCGTCGCGATCTATGACCCCCAGACCCGCACCGAGTGCCCGCCCGCGCGCTTCGATGCCACCGGTGCACTGGCCAATCCGGACGAGGCGATCGGCGAGATCGTCAACACGGCAGGGTCAGGTCTGTTCTCCGGCTACTACAACGACGCCGAGGCCACCGGGGAGCGCCTTCGCCACGGCATGTACTGGTCCGGCGATCTGGCCTACCGCGACGCCGACGGCTGGATCTACCTGGCCGGCCGGAGCGGGGAGTGGCTGCGGGTCGACGGGGAGAACCTGACCTGTGCGCCGATCGAGCGGATCCTGCACCGGCTGGACCCGGTCAGCCGGGTCGCGGTCTACGCGGTGCCCGACGAGCACGTCGGCGACGCGGTGATGGCGGCCCTGGTGCTGCGCGACGGCGCCGCGCTAACCCCGGAGGGGTTCGGCGAGTTCCTGGCCGCCCAGCCGGATCTCTCGCCGAAGGCCTGGCCGCGCTACGTCTGGATCGCCGCGGACCTGCCGGTCACCGCGACCAACAAGATCGTCAAGCGGCAGTTGTCGGCGCAGGGCGTCCGGATCCCGGACGGGACGCTGTGGGAGCGGCAACCGCAAACGCGCACCTACCGGATAGCGACCGGGCCGGCGCACTGACACTCCGATCCCTACGCCCGGGTCGGGGCACGTCAGGCCAGTTGACCATCGGTGTCACCACTGGCCGGAACCGGAAGAACCGTCCCGGCGGGGTGCTCGCCGTTCCCTGTTTCGGGAGGTCAACCGGCGGGTGCCCGGGGCGGGGTGCCCGGTGGGCGGTACGCCGGCCGCGGCTGCACCCCTCGTCTACCCACCCCGGGTGCCGCCCAACCCCGGGACTGTGACCGGGGGCCGCATTTGGGCAGGTGGCGGCCGAACTGGCATACTTGTCAGCGACCACCTCAGGTACCGGTTCACGCCCCTGATCAAGACAGCGGCGACCCGGCGACCAGACAAGAAGAGGACTATGAAGACCGGTATTCACCCCGCTTACGGCGAGACCACCGTGGTCTGCGGCTGCGGCAACAGCTTCACCACTCGCAGCACCAAGGAGAGCGGCCACATCGTGGTCGAGGTCTGCTCGCAGTGCCACCCGTTCTACACCGGCAAGCAGAAGATCCTCGACAGCGGCGGCCGCGTCGCCCGCTTCGAGAAGCGCTACGGCAAGCGCACGCCGAAGTCCGGCGAGTCCGCCGAGAGCTAGCTTCACCACCGACGTCCGACGCTCGCCGCTGCGCGAGCCCGGGCGTCGGTTTGTGTCCGGGTACAGACGTGAGGACGGACGATGACGCAGAGCGCACCCGCTGACGCGGTCGACGCTGTGTTGGCCGAGCACGCCGACCTGGAACGTCAGCTCTCCGACCCGGAACTGCACACTGACGCCGCCAACGCGCGGCGGGTGGGCAAGCGCTTCGCCCAACTGGCGCCGATCGCCGCGACCTACCGCAAGCTGGCGGCCGCCCGCGGCGACCTGGAGGCGGCCCGCGAACTGGCCGCCGATGACTCGTCGTTCGCCGACGAGGTCACCGAACTCGAGGCCAGGGTCGCCGAACTCGACGATCAGCTCACCGACATGCTGGCCCCGCGTGACCCGCACGACGCCGACGACGTGGTGCTTGAGGTCAAGTCCGGCGAGGGTGGCGAAGAGTCGGCGTTGTTCGCCGCGGACCTGGCCCGGATGTACATCCGCTACGCCGAACGGCACGGCTGGACGGTGACCGTCCTGGACGAGACGTTCTCCGATCTCGGCGGGTACAAGGAAGCCACCATCTCGATCGCCAGCAAGGGCGACTCCGCCGACGGCGTGTGGGCCCGGCTGAAGTGGGAGGGCGGCGTGCACCGCGTGCAGCGGGTGCCCGTCACCGAATCCCAAGGGCGCGTTCACACTTCGGCGGCCGGTGTGTTGGTCTACCCCGAGCCCGAAGAGGTCGAGCAGGTCCAGATCGACGAATCCGATCTGCGCATCGACGTCTACCGGTCCTCCGGCAAGGGCGGTCAGGGCGTCAACACCACCGACTCGGCGGTGCGCATCACCCACCTGCCCACCGGCATCGTGGTCACCTGTCAGAACGAGCGCAGCCAGTTGCAGAACAAGGCCCGCGCCATGCAGGTGCTCGCGGCCCGGTTGCAGGTGCTCGCCGAGGAGCAGGCCCAGGACGCCGCCTCGGCGGACCGGGCCAGCCAGATCCGCACGGTGGACCGCAGTGAGCGCATCCGCACCTACAACTTCCCGGAGAACCGGATCGCCGATCACCGGATCAACTTCAAGGCGCACAACCTCGACCAGGTGCTCGACGGCGATATGGACGACTTGCTGGATGCCCTTGTCGCGGCCGACAAGCAGGCCCGGCTCCAACAGACATGACGAGCCTGCGGCAGGCGATCGCGGCCGCAACCGCCACCCTCGAAGGGGCCGGCGTCGACTCGGCCCGCACCGACGCCGAACTGCTCGCCGCCCACGTCCTCGGCGTCGACCGCGGCCGGCTGTCCTTCACCGACGTGCCGCCGGACTTCTTCACCCGCTACGACCAGGTGGTCGGGCAGCGGGCCCGCCGCATCCCGTTGCAGCACATCACCGGTACGGCCCCGTTCGGGCCGGTGCACCTGGCGGTGGGTCCGGGGGTGTTCATCCCGCGCCCGGAGACCGAGGCGCTGCTGGAATGGGCTCTGGCCCAGGACCTTCCGCGTGACGCGGTGATCGTCGACGTGTGCACCGGGTCCGGTGCGCTGGCCGTCGCCCTGGCCACCCTGCGGCCCGGGGCGAGCGTGACCGGCGTGGACATCGACCCCGCGGCCCTGGAGTTCGCCCGGCGTAACGCCGCGCCGACGACGGCGCGCATGGTGCACGGCGACGTCGCCGACGACGCCCTGCTGGCAGACCTGGCCGGTACCGTGGACCTCGTGGTGTCGAATCCGCCGTATGTCCCCACCGGTTCCGAGGTGGAACCCGAAGTGGCCGAGCACGATCCGTCGCACGCGGTGTTCGGCGGCGCCGACGGCATGGCCGTCATCGTCCCCCTGGTCGCGCACGCCGCACGCTGGCTGAAGCCCGGCGGACTGCTGGCTGTCGAGCACGATGACACCACGTCGGCCGCCACGGTCGAGATCATCTGCGCCTCAGGAAATTTCGACGGGGTACTCCCGCATGCCGACCTCGCAGGCCGACCTCGCTTCGTAACGGCACGCAGGAGGTCTGCGTGACCCAGGTACTGGACTGCCGCGACCCGGCGAACCGTTCGCACGCCATCACCGAGGCGGTGCGCACCGTCAAGAGCGGGCGGCTGGTGGTGCTGCCCACCGACACCGTCTACGGACTGGGCGCCGACGCCTTCGACAGCGACGCCGTCGCCGCCCTGCTCAGCGCCAAGGGCCGCGGCCGTGACATGCCGGTCGGCGTGCTGGTCGGCTCCTGGCACACCATCGAGGGGCTGGTCTACTCGGTGCCCACCGCGGCCCGCGAACTGATCCGGGCGTTCTGGCCGGGCGCGCTGAGCCTGGTGGTCAAGCAGGCGCCGTCGTTGCAATGGGATCTCGGCGACGCCCGCGGCACCGTGATGCTGCGGATGCCGCTGCACCCGGTGGCCATCGAGTTGCTCCGCGAGACCGGGCCGATGGCGGTCTCCAGCGCCAACATCTCCGGCCAGCCGCCGGCCACCACCGCCGCCGACGCCCAGCGCCAGCTCGGCGATCTCGTCGACGTCTACCTCGACGGCGGGCCGTCCGAGCAGCAGGCCGCCTCCACCATCGTCGACCTCACCGCGGCGACCCCGCGTCTGCTGCGGGAGGGACCGATCACCGCCGACGCCGTCGCCCGCGTTCTCGACGTCGATGTCGCCTCGCTGGCCGGCTGAGCCGGAGTAGCGTTTTCACCGATGGTCAGCCTGCTTGCGCTATCAGACAGGGGTGCCGGTGTTCCCCTGCGGGAGTTGGCACTCGTCGGTCTGACCGCGGCGATCGTCACCTACTTCGCCACCGGGGGAGTGCGGGTGCTGGCCCGCCGGCTCGGTGCGGTGGCCTACCCCCGCGAACGCGACGTGCACTCCAAGCCCACCCCGCGAATGGGCGGACTGGCGATGTATCTCGGCGTGGTCAGCGCGGTCTTCCTGGCCTCCCAGCTGCCGGCCCTGACCCGCGGGTTCGTCTACTCCTCGGGAATGCCCGCGGTGGTGATCGCCGGCGGGCTGATCATGGGCATCGGCCTGATCGACGACCGCTGGGGTCTGGACGCGCTCACCAAATTCGCCGGTCAGATCACCGCGGCCAGCGTCCTGGTGACCATGGGCGTGGCCTGGAGTGTCCTCTACATCCCGTTCGGCGGGGTCGGCACCATCGTGTTGGACCAGGCCTCCTCGATCCTGGTGACCCTGGCACTGACGGTGGCCATCGTCAACGCGATGAACTTCGTCGACGGTCTCGACGGACTGGCCGCCGGCCTCGGCCTGATCACCGCGATGGCGATCTGCATCTTCTCCGTCGGACTGCTCCGCGACCACGGCGGTGACGTGCTGTTCTACCCGCCGGCGGTGATCTCGGTGGTGCTCGCCGGCGCCTGCCTGGGGTTCCTGCCGCACAACTTCTATCCGGCCCGGATCTTCATGGGCGACTCCGGGTCGATGCTCGTCGGGCTGATGCTGGCCGCCGCGTCGACCACCGCCGCGGGCCCCATCTCGCAGAGCGCCTACGGCGCGCGCGACGTCTTCGCGTTGCTCTCACCCTTCCTTCTGGTGGTGGCGGTGATGTTCGTCCCGGCCCTGGACATGTTGCTGGCCATCGTGCGGCGGACCCGGGCGGGACGCAGCCCGTTCAGTCCGGACAAGATGCACCTGCACCACCGGCTGCTGCAGATCGGCCACTCGCACCGCCGTGCCGTCCTGCTGATCTACCTATGGGTGGGGGTGGTGGCGCTGGGGACGGCGAGCACCATTTTCGTCGACCCGCGCTACACCGGCGCGGTCATGCTGGCCGCCTTCGTGGTCGCCGGAGTGGTCACCGTGATCCCGTTGGTGCGGGGCGATTCCGGGCCCCCTGAGAACAACACCGATGACCAGGACGATCGCGATCTGACGTTGCTGCGGGACAGCCTGTACGACGGTAAGTAGTAGCCGAATTAGGGCCGTCTACCATGTGGTACCGTGCTGGCGAACGCCATTCGGCGGCTCCTTCCGATGACGAAGAATGTGGGTAGTTGTTGTGACGACGCCAGCGCCTGAAGCGCCGTTGGTGTTGCCGTCCGTCGCTTTCCAACCTGCCCGTCTTCTGGTGATCTGCGCGGTCCTCGCGGCACTTGTCGTCGGACTGTCCGCCTGGGCGGGATACGTCATGTTCGGCGTCTTCTTCGCCGTCGGACTGATCCTCGGTCTGATCAACGCCCTGCTGGTGCAGCGGTCGGTGGCCTCGATCACCGCCAGTGACCACCCGCTGAAGAAGAAGATGGCGCTGAATTCGGCCACCCGCCTGCTCGTCATCACCGCGATCGGCCTGGCCATCGCTTTCGCGTTTCGGCCGCTTGGTCTCGGCGTCCTCTTCGGACTGGCGTTGTTCCAAGTGGTCCTCGTGCTGTCCACCGCTCTCCCGGTCTGGAAGAAGATCCGGACCGGTGAAGCGGACGACTATGCAGAAACCGCCTCAATTCCCGCCGAGATACCCAAGGATTGAGCACCATGACCGAACAGATCCTCGCCGAAGGTGCGATCGAGGTCGGCCACCACACCACGGCCACCTGGCTTGGCATGACGGTGAACACCGACACGATCTACGCCACCGCGCTGGCCGCGGTGATCACCCTGGCACTGGCGTTCTTCCTGCGCGCCAAGGTGACCTCCACCGGTGTCCCCAGCGGCGTGCAGCTGTTCTGGGAGTCCATCACCACCCAGATGCGCGGCCAGGTCGAGCAGGCCATCGGCATGAAGATCGCCCCGTTCGTGCTGCCGCTGTCGGTCACCCTCTTCGTGTTCATCCTGATCGCGAACTGGATCTCGGTGCTGCCGGTCCAGTACGGCACTGCCAACGGCGGGACCGGAGAGCTGCTCAAGCCGCCGGCCTCGGACATCAACTTCGTGCTGGCGCTCGCGCTGTTCGTCTTCCTCTGCTACCACGCCGCCGGCATCTGGCGGCGCGGCCTCATCGGACACCCGATCAAGGTGCTGAAGGGCCACGTCGCGTTCCTGGCGCCGATCAACATCGTCGAGGAGATCGCCAAGCCGATCTCGCTGTCGCTCCGACTCTTCGGCAACATCTTCGCCGGCGGCATCATGGTCGCGCTGATCGCGCTGTTCCCGCCGTACATCATGTGGGCGCCCAACGCGATCTGGAAGACCTTCGACCTGTTCGTCGGCCTGATCCAGGCGTTCATCTTCGCCCTGCTCACCATCCTGTACTTCAGCCAGTCGATGGAACTGGACGAAGAACACCACTAGACCATCTCTACAACCCACAAGCTCTGGTAGGACCCCTACCAGTCACCAAGGAGGAAAGTAATGGCAGCAGTTGATCCCGCAATCGTGTCGGGCGCGCTGATCGGCGGCGGACTGATCCTGGGCGGCGGCGCCATCGGCGCCGGTATCGGCGACGGTATCGCCGGTAACGCTCTGATCTCCGGCATCGCCCGGCAGCCCGAGGCCCAGGGCCGGCTGTTCACCCCGTTCTTCATCACCGTCGGTCTGGTGGAGGCTGCGTACTTCATCAACCTGGCGTTCATGGCGCTGTTCGTCTTCGCCACGCCCGGCGCATCCTAAACAAAATGGGGAGCGTCACATTGTTGGCGGCTGAGGAAGGTGGAGGCACCTCCAACTTCCTCATCCCCAACGGCACCTTCTTCTTCGTGCTGGCGATCTTCTTGATCGTGCTCGGCGTGATCGGCAAGTTCGTCGTTCCGCCGATCCAGAAGGTGCTCGGCGAGCGGGAGCAGATGGTCGCCAAGACCGCTGAGGACAACCGCAAGGCCGCCGAGCAGGAGGCCGCGGCCAACGCCGACTACAACAACGAGTTGGCGACCGGCCGGGCCGAGGCTTCGGCGATTCGTGACGAGGCGCGCAACGACGGCCGTGCGGTCGTCGAGGAGAAGCGCGCCATCGCCAACGAGAAGGTGGCCGGCGAACTGCAGCAGGCCAACGAGGAGCTCAAGCTCAGCAGCGACGCGATCGCTCCGCAGCTGCGCGCCTCGGTGGACACCCTGTCGGCGCAGCTGGCCAGCCGGGTTCTCGGTGTTGATGTACCCAGCACAACGGTTTCGGGCACGACGGTTTCGGGACGGTAGGACCACTTAAACCATGTCAACGTTCATCGGACAGCTTGTCGGCTTCGCCGTCATCGTGTGGATCATCGGCAAGTACGTGGTGCCGCCGGTTCGCAAGATGATGGCCGACCAACGCCAGGCCGTTGCCACCCAGCTCGAGGAGAGCGCGAAGGCGACGCAGCGGCTTGCCGCGGCCGACCAGCATCACGCAGCGCGGGTCGCCGAGGGCAAGGCCGACGCCCAGCACGTGGTCTCCGAGGCCCGTGCGGACTCGGTGCGCATCGGCGAGGCGCTGCGTGCCCAGGCCGATGTCGAGGCGGAACGGATCGTGGCGCAGGGCGGTCAGCAGTCGTCGTTGCTCCGGGCCCAGATGGTCCGTCAGCTCCGCGGCGAACTGGGCGGCGCAGCGGTCAGTCGCGCACGCGAACTTGTCAGCGCCTACGTCTCGGACCCGGCGGCCCAGTCGAGCACCGTCGACCGGTTCCTCGATGAGCTGGAGTCGATGGCCCCGGCGGACTCGGCCCCGGACGTCGACTCCTCCGACATGCGGTCGGCCAGCCGTGACGCACTGGCCGCCGTGGTCGGACGGTTCGACTCGATCTCCGGTTCGCTGAGCGTCGATGAACTGTCGACCACCGCCGATGATCTGGCGGCAGTGGCGAAACTGCTTGTGCGCGAGCCGATCCTGGCCCGCCACCTGGCTGAGGCCAGCGGCGAGACCGAGGCCAAGAAGCAACTGTTGCAGCGGGTGCTGGGCGGCAAGGTCGGCGCCAGCACGCTCGATGTGCTGGACACCGCCGCATCGGTGCGGTGGTCGAGCACCAGCGACTTCGTCGACTCCGTCGAGGAACTCGCCCGGCTGAGCCTGCTGGTCCGCGCCGAGCGGGAGAATCAGGCCGAGGAGGTGGCCGAGCAGCTGTTCCGGTTCGGCCGGCTGCTCAACGCCGAGCCTCAGCTCAACACCCTGCTCGGTGACTACTCCAAGCCGGCCGAGGCCCGCGTGGCCCTGCTGCGCGACGTGCTCGGCAAGGCCGGCGGCGGCAACGCGACGGCCGGCGCCCTGCTGGCCCAGACCGTCGAACTGCTGCGCGGCGATCGCGCCGACGACGCGGTGACCGAACTCGCCCAGCTGGCCATCGCCCGCCGTGGCGAGGTCGTCGCCGAGGTCGGCGCGGCCGCCGAGCTGACCGATGCGCAGCGCACCCGCCTGACCGCGGTGCTGACCCGCATCTACCACCACCCCGTCTCGGTGCAGTTGCACGTCGATCCCGCGTTGCTCGGCGGCCTCTCGGTCGCCGTCGCCGACGAGGTGATCGACGGGACGCTGTCCTCCCGGCTCTCCGCAGCCGAGACCAAACTGCCCGACTAGTCCCGAACCAGATCCACGAAGACCCGAATTACCGAAGACACAGAGGAAGACGAAAAGCTATGGCTGAGTTGACAATCTCCGCTAACGACATCGAAGGCGCCATCGCAAGCTACGTCTCGAGCTTCGAGGCGGGCTCCGGTCGCGAGGAGATCGGCACCGTCATCGACGCCGGCGACGGCATCGCCCACGTCGAGGGTCTGCCCTCGGTGATGACCCAGGAGTTGCTGGAGTTCGCCGGCGGCGTGCTGGGCGTGGCGCTCAACCTCGACGAGCACAGCGTCGGCGCGGTCATCCTCGGTGACTTCGAGAAGATCGAGCAGGGCCAGCAGGTCAAGCGCACCGGCCAGGTGCTCTCGGTGCCGGTGGGCGACGCGTTCCTCGGACGCGTGGTCAACCCGCTCGGCGAGCCGATCGACGGTCGTGGCGAGATCGCCTCCTCCAAGACCCGCCCGCTGGAGCTGCAGGCCCCCTCGGTGGTCGAGCGCAAGGGCGTCAGCGAGCCGCTGCAGACCGGCATCAAGGCCATCGACGCCATGACCCCGATCGGTCGCGGCCAGCGCCAGCTGATCATCGGCGACCGCAAGACCGGCAAGACCGCCGTCTGCGTCGACACCATCCTCAACCAGCGCAAGGCCTGGGAGACCGGCGACCCGAACAAGCAGGTCCGCTGCGTCTACGTCGCCATCGGCCAGAAGGGCACCACCATCGCCAGCGTGCGGCGCGCGCTGGACGAGGGCGGCGCCATGGACTACACCACCATCGTCGCGGCCCCGGCCTCCGACGCCGCCGGCTTCAAGTGGCTGGCCCCGTACACCGGTTCGGCGATCGCGCAGGAGTGGATGTACGACGGCAAGCACGTCCTGATCGTGTTCGACGACCTCACCAAGCAGGCCGAGGCCTACCGCGCCATCTCGCTGCTGCTGCGCCGCCCGCCGGGCCGCGAGGCCTACCCGGGCGACGTGTTCTACCTGCACTCCCGTCTGCTCGAGCGTTGCGCCAAGCTGTCCGACGCGCTCGGCGGCGGCTCGATGACCGGCCTGCCGATCATCGAGACCAAGGCCAACGACATCTCGGCCTACATCCCCACCAACGTCATCTCGATCACCGACGGCCAGGTCTTCCTGGAGACCGACCTGTTCAACCAGGGCGTCCGGCCGGCCATCAACGTCGGTGTGTCGGTGTCCCGCGTCGGTGGCGCCGCCCAGATTAAGGCGATGAAGGAGGTGGCCGGCTCGCTGCGCCTGGACCTGTCCCAGTACCGCGAGCTGGAGGCCTTCGCGGCCTTCGCCTCCGACCTCGACGAGACCTCCAAGGCTCAGCTCGAGCGTGGCGCCCGGCTGGTCGAGCTGCTCAAGCAGCCGCAGTACAGCCCGCTGGCCGTCGAGGAGCAGGTCGTCGCGATCTTCCTCGGCACCAAGGGGCACCTGGACTCGGTTCCGGTCGCCGACGTCGGCCGCTTCGAGGCCGAGTTCCTCGAGCACATCAAGGCCGCACACCCGGCAGTCCTCAACGACATCCGGGAGAGCCAGAAGCTCAGCGATGAGGCTCAGGCCTCGCTCGACAGCATCGTGGCCGACTTCAAGAAGGGTTTCGCCACCTCCGACGGCAGTTCGGTGATCCCCAACGCCCACGTCGAGGCCATGGATGAGGCCGACGTGGAGAAGGAAGCGGTTCAGGTTCGCAAGCCGGCTCCGAAGAAGAAGTAGCGCGGATCCATGGCAGCCACACTTCGCGAACTACGCGGGCGGATCCGCTCGGCCGGGGCGATCAAGAAGATCACCAAGGCCCAGGAGCTGATCGCCACCTCGCGCATCGCCAAGGCACAGGCCCGCGTGGAGGCGGCTCGTCCGTACTCCACCGAGATCACCCACATGCTGACCAACCTCGCGGCGGAGTCGGCGCTGGACCACCCGTTGCTGGTGGCCCGCGCCAACCCGAAGCGGGCCGCGGTGCTGGTGGTGTCCTCGGATCGCGGTCTGTGCGGCGCCTACAACGCCAACGTGCTGCGCCGCTCCGAGGAGCTCATCTCGCTGCTGCGCGCCGAGGGCAAGCAGCCGGTCCTCTATGTGGTGGGCCGGAAGGCGTTGGGCTACTTCACCTTCCGCAACTGGGCCATCAGCGAGTCGTGGGTCGGGTTCTCGGACAAGCCGACCTATGAGAAGTCGCAGGAGATCGCCGACACCCTGGTGACGGCGTTCATGGCCGGTGAGGACGACGAGGACGGCAAGCCGGGCGCCGACGGCATCCTCGGCGTCGACGAACTGCACATCGTGTTCACCGAGTTCAAGTCGATGCTCACGCAGAACGCCGAGGCCCGCCGGATCGCCCCGATGGAGGTCGAGTACGTCGGAGAGGACACCGGCCCGCGGACCCTGTTCTCCTTCGAGCCCGACGCCACCTCGCTGTTCGAGTCGCTGCTGCCGCGTTACGTCGCGACCCGGATCTTCGCGGCTCTGCTGGAGGCGTCCGCCTCGGAGTCGGCGTCCCGCCGGCGCGCCATGAAAGCCGCATCGGACAACGCCGACGACCTCATCAAGATCCTCACCCTGATGGCCAACCGTGAGCGTCAGGCGCAGATCACCCAGGAAATCAGCGAAATCGTCGGTGGCGCAAACGCGTTGGCCGACGCCGCTAAGAAATAGACCCCCGTTAGCCGCCGAGGAAGCGAAAACATATGACTGTCACCACCGAGAAGAACACCGCCGGCCGCGTCGTCCGGGTCACCGGCCCCGTCGTCGACGTCGAGTTCCCCCGTGGCGCGGTGCCGGAGCTGTTCAACGCGCTGCATGCCGACATCACCTTCGAGGCGATGGCCAAGACGCTGACCCTTGAGGTCGCCCAGCACCTGGGTGACAACCTGGTGCGCACCATCTCGATGCAGCCCACCGACGGTCTGGTGCGCGGCAGCGAGGTCACCGACACCGGACGGTCGATCTCGGTTCCGGTCGGCGACGGCGTCAAGGGCCACGTGTTCAACGCCCTCGGTCAGTGCCTCGACGAGCCCGGCTACGGCAAGGACTTCGAGCACTGGTCGATCCACCGCAAGCCGCCGCCATTCGACGAGCTCGAGCCCCGCACCGAGATGCTCGAGACCGGCCTGAAGGTCGTCGACCTGCTGACCCCGTACGTGCGCGGCGGCAAGATCGCCCTGTTCGGTGGTGCCGGCGTGGGTAAGACCGTGCTCATCCAGGAGATGATCAACCGCATCGCCCGCAACTTCGGCGGCACCTCGGTGTTCGCCGGCGTGGGGGAGCGCACCCGTGAGGGCAACGACCTCTGGGTCGAGCTCGCCGACGCCAACGTGCTCAAGGACACCGCCCTGGTGTTCGGTCAGATGGACGAGCCGCCGGGCACGCGTATGCGCGTCGCCCTGTCGGCGCTGACCATGGCGGAGTACTTCCGCGATGAGATGAACCAGGACGTGCTGCTGTTCATCGACAACATCTTCCGGTTCACCCAGGCCGGCTCCGAGGTGTCGACCCTGCTGGGCCGCATGCCTTCGGCCGTGGGTTACCAGCCGACGCTGGCCGACGAGATGGGTGAGCTCCAGGAGCGCATCACCTCGACGCGTGGTCGCTCGATCACCTCGATGCAGGCCGTCTACGTGCCCGCCGACGACTACACCGACCCGGCCCCGGCCACCACGTTCGCCCACCTCGACGCGACCACCGAGCTCTCCCGCGCGGTGTTCTCGAAGGGTATCTTCCCGGCCGTGGATCCGCTGGCTTCGAGCTCGACGATTCTGCATCCCAGCGTCGTCGGCGAGGAGCACTACCGGGTCGCCCAGGAAGTCATCCGGATCCTGCAGCGCTACAAGGATCTTCAGGACATCATCGCCATTCTCGGTATCGACGAGCTGTCCGAAGAGGACAAGCAGCTGGTCTACCGGGCGCGTCGTATCGAGCGCTTCCTGAGCCAGAACATGATGGCTGCCGAGCAGTTCACCGGTCAGCCCGGCTCGACGGTGCCGCTCAAGGAGACCGTCGAGGCGTTCGACAAGCTCTGCAAGGGCGACTTCGATCACCTGCCCGAGCAGGCGTTCTTCCTCATCGGCGGTCTCGACGACCTGGCGAAGAAGGCCGAAAGCCTCGGCGCGAAGCTGTAGAGGGCTGGGACTTAGGGAGTAGGGAACATGGCCGAATTGGACGTCGACATCGTCGCCGTCGAGCGCAAGATCTGGTCGGGCAAGGCGACGTTCCTGTTCACCCGCACCACCTCGGGAGAGATCGGCATCCTGCCGAATCACATCCCGCTGGTGGCTCGACTGGTCGATGACGCGATGGTGCGCGTCGAGCGCGAGGGTGAGGACGATCTGCGCATCGCCGTCAACGGCGGCTACCTCTCGGTGACGGAGGCAGGCGTGACGGTGCTCGCCGAATCCGCGGAGTTCGCCTCGGAAATCGACGCGGACGACGCCAAGGCCGACGCCGGCTCCGATGATCCCCAGATCGCTGCCCGGGGGAGGGCGCGCCTGAGGGCACTGGGCCAGCTCGACTAAGTCCAGTCATGAGCGCGTCGATGGAACTCATGGTCGCGCTCGCCGGTGTGCTGCTGCTCGCCGTTGTTCTTCTCGCCTACCGGCTGTGGAAGATGCGGCAAGGCGGCACCGCCGCGCTGCTGCGCGACGTACCGGCGGTCGGGGGTCACGGCTGGCGGCACGG
>MTBK01055380.1_pt1 | contig 28370 bp, 18 predicted proteins | sample 1535981 | NCBI WGS metagenome assembly MTBK01 (sample SAMN06109225, study PRJNA356200) | anaerobic digester metagenome | isolation source: biogas reactors fed with pig manure or primary and secondary sludge | place: Spain | collected 2016-06-30
TGCGTCAGCAGGGAGTAGCGCTAAAATTCAGCCCGCTCAGAGAAACCCTTGAAGGAGCTCGGATTGTGCTAGTCGATGATTCAATAGTCCGCGGTACAACAACGGCTCAGATAATTGCGCTCTGCCGAAGAGCGGGAGCTCGCGAGATACATCTCAGGATAGCCTCTCCGAGAATTCTCTATCCTTGCTATATGGGTGTCGATATGGGGACCAAGAGTGACCTTATGGCGGTAGGAAGGAATCTTTCTGAGATAACAAAGATTCTTGGAGCCGACTCCATTGCATATCTCAGTATAGAAGGGCTTTCAAATGCTATTGGCGTAGATGGGCTGTGTAAAGCTTGTTTCGATGGGAATTACCCAATACCAGTAAACGAGGGCTTTCAAAAAGAATGCTTCGAGTGTGTAAGTAAGGGGGCATTATGAAAGTGCTGCTCGTCGGTTCAGGGGCGAGAGAACATGCGCTCGCAATAGCGATAGCGGCTTCAGCGGAATGTGAAAGACTGGTAATTTCACCAGGCAATGCAGGCATGGCGGATGTTGGAGAGATAGCGAATATCGGTCTGCAGGATATCGAAGGGCTCTGTTCTCTTGCACAGAACATTCCCGCCGATCTCGTTGTGATTGGGCCAGAGGCACCTCTAGCCGCAGGCCTTGTCGATCGGCTAACGGAGTGCGGAATTGCCTGCTTTGGGCCATCAGCCGGAGCAGCGCAAATCGAAAGCTCCAAAGCTTTTGCAAAGGCTTTTATGGTGAGGCATGGCATTTCTACCGCGGAAGGCAAAAGTTTCGCAAATCCAGAGGAAGCAAAAGCCTGGGCTAAGGATTTTGGTAGACCTCTGGTGGTCAAGGCTTCTGGTTTGGCCGCTGGCAAGGGTGTGATTGTACCCGAGAATTGGAAAGAGACCGAGGCCGCTATAGAGCGATTAGCAGCCGAAGGAGAAATCGTCCTTGAAGAGCGCCTGGAAGGTGAAGAGCTGTCTCTGATCGCTCTTTGCGACGGCAAAGACTATGTGGTATTGCCTACGGCTAGAGATCATAAACGCCTTCTGGATGAAGATAAAGGACCTAATACCGGAGGAATGGGAGCCTATTCTCCGGCCTGTTCTATGGAAGATGCCGAAAGAATGGCTTGTGCAACAATCGCTCCTGCGCTTTCTGGACTCTATGAAGAGGGATATCCGTATATTGGGGCGCTCTATGCAGGCCTTATGCTTACGGCTGAAGGGGCAAAAGTGCTGGAATATAATGCCCGTTTAGGTGATCCTGAAACTCAGGTGATTCTACCGCTTTTCGATTCCGATGTCCTGATTTCGTTGTCGGCTTGCGCTCATGGAAGATTGGGTGATGCAAGACCGCGATTTAAGGCAGAACATGCCGCTTGTGTAGTTTTAGCCTCTCTAGGATATCCCGATCAACCTGTAAAAGGAAAGCCCATAACGATAGGAGATCTGCCCGAGAAGGCTTATTGTTTGCATGCGGGAACAAGACTTGAAAATGGGATACTTGTAAGCTCCGGAGGTAGGGTGGTTTCGGTGTTGGGAATAGGTTCAGCGCGGGCTGAAGCGCTTAGAGCAGCTTATGAGGCTGTTTCGCAGATCCATTTCGAAGGCAAGCAATTTCGCCGCGACATCGGCTCTAAGGCCGAAAGGGTCGAGTGGGCTGTAAAGCGAGCGCTTTCGGCAGGGACAAAAGAATCAAGCGTCTATGCTCAAGTCGAGGAAAGCAATCCATCAAGCGCTTATGTGCGAGCGGGTGTCGATATCGATGCCGGCAATATGGCTGTTGAGCTAATGAAGAGAGCCGTACGATCGACCTATAATTCCAGAGTAATCGCAGGAATTGGGGCCTTCGGAGGCCAATATGATGCTTTACTTGTAAAAGATTGCAAAGCGCCAGTGCTCGTTGCCTCTACCGATGGAGTAGGTACCAAGACTAGCCTTGCTCTTAAGCTCGATAGACTGAGTCATGGTAAACATAAGTCCGGTGAGCCTAAAGACAAAAGGAATAACGGGTCCGAAGAGAATAAAGGCATTTGGCTCACCGGGCTTGGTGCTGACATAGTCAACCACTCGATTAACGACATCCTGGTGCAGGGTGCCCGTCCTCTCTTCTTTATGGATTACATAGCCGCGGATAGGATCGACCCGGCAAAGGTCGCAAAGATTGTCGAAGGAATGTCCGAAGCTTGCCGACAAGCAGATTGTGTGCTACTAGGAGGAGAAACAGCCGAAATGCCAGGGACATACCGCGAGGATGAAATGGACATCGCGGGGACAATCGTAGGGATCGTCGAAAGAGATAAGCTTCTTCCCCGATCCGATATAGCGATAGGGGATGTTCTGATTGGATTAGCCTCTTCAGGGCTTCATACCAATGGTTATTCCCTGGCACGATCGATTACTTCTTCGATGGAACTTGAAAGAGTATACCCGGAACTGGGCGAAAGCCTTGCATCGGCACTTTTGCGGCCCCATCGATCGTATCTTCCTTTGTTAGCAGCAATTCTCAATGCAAACCCATGTCCGATTAAAGCTCTGGCACATATCACCGGAGGCGGGCTGATCGAGAACATTCCCCGTGTGCTTCCCCCTTATCTCGATGCGCAAATATATGCGGAGAGTTGGCGATGGCCAGCGCTTTTTTTGCTTTTACAACGCTGGGGGAATGTGCCAGATGAAGAGATGCGTAGGGTCTTCAATCTGGGGATCGGTATGGTTGCGATAGTGGAAGAAAGCCAGCTCAACTCTTTCTTGAATATGCTGCCTGAACAAGCCTTTGTGATAGGAAGACTAGTCTCGGGTAGAGGGAATGTGGTTCTCGTATGATGACCAAAAACGATGGTAATCGAGTTTCAGATAGCATTGTGCGCATTGTCGTCATGGCTTCGGGAGAAGGGAGCAATTTGCAGGCTCTAATCGATGCTATCGAATCAGGCTGGATAGAGAATATGCGTATTGAGGCTCTTCTATGTGACAAACCAGGGGCTCATTGTATCGAAAGGGCGATTTGCCATGGTATTCCTTCGCATATTTTGCCGGCTCCGCAAAAGGCAAAGCGTTCTTCTCCTGAGCGTAGGTGCTATGATGAGAGGCTTGCGGCAGTAGCAAATTCTTACAAGCCTGATTTTATTTTTCTGTTGGGATGGATGCGACTTTTGGGACGGACTTTTCTGGAGAATTTTCCATTCAGAGTCATAAACCTTCACCCCGCTTTACCGGGGGCATTCCCCGGTACCAACGCAATAGAAAGGGCTTTTGAAGCCTTTAATCAAGGAAGAATCGCAAATACAGGCGTCATGCTGCATTTTGTGCCGGATGAGGGTATCGATTCCGGGCCGGTGCTGAGTGTTGTACATGTGCCTATCAATAAAGGCGACACATTGAGCATTCTGGAAGAACGAATACACAGTGTCGAGCATCGAGAACTCATAAATCTTGCACGGCGGCTTGCTAATAACCCAAGGCCTAAAGAGATTCAAAGCCAAGAGATGCAAGAAACAAGAGATCAAGATAAATTGGGAGAAAAGGAGTCAGGGCATGCCTATCGCATTGATATCGGTATATGACAAAACAGGACTTGTGCCTTTTGCAAAGCGGCTTGCAGCCTGTGGTTGGCGCTTTCTTGCCTCAGGAGGAACTGCCGCAACTCTCAGAGAGGCAAAACTAGAACCATTGAATATCGCGGCTTATACTGGTTCTCCGGAGCTATTGGGCGGAAGAGTTAAGACTCTCCATCCAGCAATCCATGCCGGCATTCTTGCACGATCATCAGAGGATGATCTCCAGGAATTGCATGCTCATGGTTATGAACCCATCGATCTCGTAGTGGTGAACCTATATCCTTTCGAAGAGACTGTGCGAAGGCTTAAGATGGGTAAAAAAGCGCTTGCTGAAAAAGGGGAAAAAATAGAGCCATCTGGATCGTTGGCCGATACAAAGGTGCCAAATATTGATGAAGGAATGGTTTCTGATGCTATTACTATAAATGCAAATACGGCTCCAATCGCTAATAATACTATGGATGCCGAAGCGGCTGAGATTGTGCCGAGCGCCTCGCTTGATGAATCCGAAATCATTGAACAGATCGATATCGGAGGTGTCGCCCTGCTGCGTGCTGCGGCGAAGAATCATGCAAGGGTAGGAGCCTTGTGTGATCCGTTAGATTATGACCTTGTTGCATGCGAAATAGAAAAAGGAGGTCTTTCATCATCTACTTTGAGAGCACTCGCAGCAAAGGCCTTTGCTCGAACCAGAGATTATGATGCTGCGATTGCAGCATGGTTTTTAGAGAGCAATGCTGAAAGCCTAAATTCCGATGAATTTGCCTTGCCGGCTGCCGGATTGACCTCATTTGGCGCTGAGTTGGGCAATGAAGAGCCGGGCGGCGTTTTTTCGCTTGTAGGCAGAGTGGAGCGTACGCTGCGTTATGGCGAAAATCCTCATCAGAAGGCTTTTTTTGTTCTGCCCAAGACACGATCGATCCGCAGCATTATCCGCGGGCCTTTAGGTGGGCAGGTATTAGAAGGCAAAGAGCTTTCCTACAATAATCTGCTGGATCTAGATGCAGCCTGGCGAGCGGTTCTCGATTTCGAAGGCCCTGCCGCGGTGATTGTCAAGCATCTCTCGCCTTGTGGTGCTGCCGAGGCCGATAGTCTGCAGGAAGCATACAGAGCAGCCCTTGCCTGCGACCCAGTGAGTGCATTTGGTAGCATTGTTGCTCTGAACCGTCCCCTGGATCTCGAAACCGCCCTTATGATGAAGGGGCTCTTTTTGGAGTGCATAGCAGCGCCTGACTTCGATGAGGCTGCCCGTGAAATTCTAAAAGCGAAAAAGAACCTCAGGCTTATAGCCGCTGATCCTCTTTTATTTGAAAAAGAGGCGCGCGAGCTCAGGTCTGCGGCTGGCGGCATTTTGGTTCAGGATCAGGATCGTGGCGACCCCATGAACACAAAATGGAGTGTGGTTAGCGACAGGAAGCCCACCGCAGCCGAATGGGAGGCAATGCGATTCGCCTGGAAGCTGGTGAGGCACGTCAGGTCTAACGCAATAGTGCTGGCGGCGGGCAGGGCGGCGGTGGGTATAGGCGGGGGACAGACAAACAGGGTCGACGCAGTAAGGCAGGCTTGCGAGCGCGCCGCTGACCGTGCCAGGGGTTCGGTACTAGCTTCGGACGCATATTTCCCATTTGCCGATGGCATTGAGGCCGCGGCGGGGGCGGGCGTGACAGCGGTGGTTCAACCGGGCGGCTCCGTGCGAGACGCCGAGGTGCTCGCCGCGGCCGACAAGCTTGGAATTACCATGGTTTATACCGGAGTTCGCCATTTCCGGCACTAGAGCCATATTGGACACGAAAGAACTATCTTAAGAGAGGTTGTAGAAAATGAGTCTTGAAAAACTTCTGCAAGAAGGCGCAGGTCTTACATTCGACGATGTCTTGATCGTGCCTAGATATAGCGAGGTTCTTCCTTCAGAAGTCGATATCTCCGCGGAGCTTGTCCCTGGAATTCGCCTTAAGGCTCCGGTGCTTTCCGCGGCCATGGATACCGTTACCGATTCCAGGCTAGCCATAGCCATTGCTCGTATAGGCGGCATCGGAATAGTCCATCGCAACCTATCGCCAGAAGCTCAGGCTGCAGAGGTGTACAAGGTCAAGCGTTCGGAATCAGGCATGATCTCCGACCCTGTGTGGCTTCCGGAAACTGCGACACTTGCAGAAGCTGAGCATCTAATGGAGACCTACCGAATCTCTGGGATTCCCGTTGTTGATCCATTGACTGGTCGCTTAGTGGGCATAATCACCAATCGTGATAAGCGTTTCTGTGGCCCACAGGATATGCCAAAACCAGTATCGGAATTCATGACCTCCAAAAACCTCATAACCGCTCCCGAAGGGACTAGCATCGAAGAGGCTAAGGCGATTTTTCGGCGTTACAAAATCGAAAAACTCCCTTTAGTCGACGAAGAAGGCAGGCTCAAAGGGCTCATCACCCTAAAAGATATCGTCAAGAAAGAAGAGTATCCGAATGCAGCGGTGGATGCGCGTGGCAGACTTCTCGTTGGTGCCGCCGTAGGCGTTGGTTCTGATTTGGAGGAGCGAGTCAGCTTGCTTCTATCTCGCAATGTAGATGTGCTTGTCATCGATACCGCTCATGGCCATACGAAAAAGGTGATTGAGGCAATTCGACGCATTCGGTCTCTTTCTGGCGATATCCATGTAATTGCTGGCAATGTAGTAACCGCCGAGGGCACACAAGCGCTGATTCAAGCCGGAGCTTCGGCGATAAAAGTTGGAGTCGGGGCTGGCTCAATCTGTACGACAAGGATTATCTCCGGTGTAGGTATGCCTCAGTTGTCTGCAATCTATGAGTGTGCACAAGCCGCGAAGGCCTATGGTATCCCAATCATAGCGGATGGAGGTATTCGCTATTCAGGCGATATCGTAAAAGCAATAGCCGCAGGCGCAGAGACCGTCATGCTTGGCAATCTCCTTGCAGGTCTCGAGGAAGCCCCTGGAGAACTTGTGTTTTTTGAAGGTCGTCAATTCAAAAGCTATCGTGGCATGGGTTCGATCGGAGCTCTCCAAGGATATGGCCGAGATCGTTACGGTTCTGGCCAGTCTGATGCATCGACAGATAGGCAGTTGAACGTTCGACAGAGTGGTAAGGCAGTTCCCGAAGGTGTAGAGGGTATGGTTCCATATCGCGGAAAGCTCTCTGATTATATGGTGCAGATGCTCGGAGGCCTTCGCTCAGGCATGGGATATGCGGGCGCTCGGACTATTTCCGAACTAAGGAAGGCGCGAATGGTACGCATTACAGCCGCGGCTTATGCCGAAAGCCACCCACATAGCATCGTCATTAGCAAAGAAGCGCCAAATTACCAGAAACGAGATTGAAGCAACCATGCTTATATAAGAGGATTTTATGCGCTTTTTGCGCAGTTAAAAGCTGTTCTGCAAATGAAACACCCGAAGCGCAGGCATGAAAGTCTTTTCTGCTGCTCGAAGCCTTTGGCTATGTTGCGATTGCTTATGTTGCGATTGCTTGACAGTGGCGTCTGCCGCATTTATCGGAGAAAAGCTTAAAATCTTGGTGCTGCCTTTTGGCATATAAAAACCAGAATCATCGAATTGCCCATCGATTCCTTCGAGGTAAGGCATGACGAAGAAGGCCGGTGCATCGGTGGCTTTGATTGTTGCTTTGAGCACTCGATTCTCATCGTAGCAGACTGAAGTTTCGAGTTTTGGATCGATAAGGCCACAGCGTTTGGGTTCGGTAAGAAACAGAATCGAGGTCGAGAAGAGGCCAATCTCAGGGACTTCTAATGTGGCTTCGAGAAAGGCTTCATTGGCTTTGCAGGGCAATTCAACGATCGGCATCTCCCACACCTGATAAACTTGATTCTCTTCGATAGATACAACATGTTCAATTATTGGCCCTTGTTCTTTCGATGTGATATCGATTGGTCGCCCATAAAAATCGATTAGCTTTATGTACACTTTGGCTTTATGATTATTAGGGCTTTCACTCACGAGGCGAACATGAATTATTCCATCCTTGATAAAGAGCGCAAGCAAAATAGGAGCGTAGAATCTACGTGCTTCGTAGTGCAAGAGTTTCCAAGATCCATCATAGTTGAGGCTCGACCAGCTTATTGCAGGCCATACATCGTTCAGTTGCCAGTATAGTGTTCCCATGCATCGAGGCATTGTGCTGCGCCAGAATTCCACCGCCGTGCGAATAGCAATAGCTTGCTGCACCTGAGAGAGATAGAGCAGCTCATGAAAACCGCTAGGCATGCGAAAGTATCGCAGCAAGCTTTCTAGAATTATGCTGTTTCCCTGAGGATTCTTTTGATGAGCTTCGAGTGCCGGTGCACCGATGTTCCATTCTTCTCTATGAGCGAAGCTAGCTATTGTCGACATACATGGCAAGGCTTGAAAACCAAATTCCGAGCAAAACCGGGGCTGGACATCGAGGTATGCCGAGAATGGTTTGCCCTCATGCCACACAGACCAGAAATGCATATCTCCACGCTCGTCTGAGTGCCAGTTGTCAGAGAAATCGTCGGGTCCAGCAGAAGGACTTGAAGGCCAGAAACAACGGTCGGGATCCAGCTTTCGAATCACGTTTCCAAGAACGCCTTCTGTAAGCCTATCATAATCGACTATATATCGAGCCGGATTTTTCTTCGAATCTTCATACCAGGTTATAGCGCCAAGCGCCTCATTGTTTCCGCACCAGAGAGCTATACAGGGATGATCCGAAAGTCTCTTTACCTGTGCGGTGATCTCGGCTTCCACATTGGATAAAAACTCCCGGCTGGAAGGATAGAGTGCGCAGGAAAACATACAATCCTGCCAGATCAAAATGCCTTTTTGATCGCATAGTTCATAAAAATCATCGCTCTCGTAGCGTCCACCTCCCCAGACGCGGAGGCAGTTCATATTGGCGTCTATGGCGGAATTTAGCAAATGCTCGATGCGCGCCCTTGTCCATCGCGACGGGAGAGCATCTGCGGGAATCCAGTTTGCGCCCTTGGCAAATATTTCTTTACCATTTATCAAGAACTTGAAGCTCCTGCCAATACTATCTTCTTGTGAAACGACCTGGAGCGATCGAAAGCCGATTCGTTTATGTATGACATGAGGTTGAGGGGGATTGGCTGTTTGGACAGCAGCGTCAACAACCAGATCATAGAGGGCGGCCTCACCATAGCCATGTGGCCACCATAGTCTGGGGTTCTGAATAACCATGTTGATGCTGACTACCGTATTTCCTTGTTCGCACTCCTGTTCCACTGTCGCTTTCTTGCCATCGATATAGGAAGAGACAACAACTTTCATCGGCTTGGGCACTTCGATCTCTACCGAGATTTGAAGCGAAAAGTCCAGGCCGCAATCATTACGGCTTCCAAAGTCTCCCAGAGCCGAGGCATGGCATTGAATGGAGCGAATAAATAGCCCATCCGTTGCCACAAGTCGAATACCATCGTATATTCCGCCAGTCATGAGACAGGGACCCCAATCCCATCCCGACATGCATTGAGCCTTGCGGATTAGATTGCGATGCGGAGACGAGACAGGGTAGATCGAAGCGGGTATTGGATATGGTAGGCGCTGTGATTCGCGCAAAGCCGCCTGGACGGGCGAACGGATAATCACCTGTATGTCATTTTCGCCAGGATGCAGAGCCGGGCGGACTTCGGCTTCGAAAGGCCGAAACATATTCTTGCCAGTCCCCACCAGAACTTTATTTATATATACTTCAGCGATTGTATCGAGGACATCCGCGCAGAGCCTTATACTTGACGCTGCCAGAAAAGCTTTGGATATGAAAAAAGATCGCTCGATAATCCAGTCTTCTTTTCCAGGCCATTGAACCATAAGTTCGTTTTCCCCCTGGTAAGGATCTGGTAATTCTCCCGAAATCATGAGAGCCGAGTAAATATCGCCAGGTATATGTATTGGTCGATTTGTAGTATCAGAAGACCTTACAAGATTCCAATTACCCGCAAGATCGATCACTTCCACTTTTTGCCTCCCAAAAGAATTCTCCTCACGCCAAATTCTGAAAGATTTTTGTTGACAATTCAAGATACCGGTGTTATATGTTAATTGGTTGGATAAATCAACCAACAATTATGAAATTATGTCGAATTTACATTTTGCTGGAAGAAAAAGCAGAACTTTTAGGCTGACGTTGAGGAGATAGGGCATGCCACCGCGTGGAGATCAATGGAGCCGCACAGCGGCAAGGATTTTTCGCACCATATGGCGCAATCCATCCATAAGTCGCATTGATCTTGCTCATAAGCTGGATCTCGATAAATCCACGGTAACAAAGCAAGTAGCACATCTTATCGAAAATGGCTTGATAGTGGAACAAGAAGAAGGAGAAGCTTCGGCTCGAGGAGGACGTAAACCTATCTGTCTTTCGGCAAATAAAGAATATGGGCATTTTATAGGTATCGAGCTTCAGCTCGGATTCTATGATGCGGTAATAGTGGATCTATCGGGCAATATTCTGGCTACTCTACGGGGCGATACTCATGTGACCTCCGATAATTTTGTTCAGGTAGTGCTGCAAATAATCGAAGAGACACGTAAGCAACGCTGTGATAGTTCCCTTCTTCTAGGCGTCGGAGTAGGTACCGCAGGTCTGATCGATTCGAAGAAGGGTCGCATTAGATACTCGGTTCCGCTAGGGATCGATAGAACACTGGATTTTGCCAAAGCCATGGAAGGCAAATTGGATGTCCCTTGCTTTATCGAGAATGATGCAAACTGTTGTGCCTGGGGCGAGCTCGCTTTCAATAGAGTTGAAGAGCTCAAGGATTTTCTCTTTGCGCTTGTTGAATATAGAAAGGATGAGACTTCTCTTTTGAAATATGGAGGAATCGGTGTTGGATTTGGGATCGTTCTTGGGGGGAAGGTACATACAGGAGCCCATGGTTACACCGGAGAATTCCGTAGTGCTTTCTGCAATGGACCGGGAGATCTGCAATTTTCCTTGACTCGCAACGAGCTCATGCTGCTGAGATTCGACAGGGGTCTGCTAAATAGAGCAGTGGATGAACTTGCACGGAACATGGCCATGCTCATAAACACCATGGATTTTCAGCAAGTTTTCATAGGAGGAAATATAGAAGCGCTCGATGTGGATTTGCCTACGGTTTTGCGCCGAAGGCTCAAAGAAAACTGGATGTATCCTTCACCAAAGGATGTGAAAATTCGCTATTCGAGCTTTGGTGACAAGGCGGTCGCTTTTGGCGCTGCGGGGATGGTTTTTGAGCGCTTATTGTCTGAACAGCGTCTACCGGGGCTCACTTCATCCTTTTCTTCAGACAATATGGGCGGTATTTCTTAATCATATCTAACAAGGGTAAAAAGGCAGATATGCCTTTTCATATCGGAACACGGGCAGAATTGCCCGACGTAAGGAGGTTCTTATGAAAAAAGCCTTATTCGCGTTACTAACAATTTTCGTGGTGTTAGGCGCGGTTGTGGCTCAGGAAAAGGTTACACTAAATGTACTCAACTACCAACAGGCAGACCAGGCAGGATATCAGGAAGATGTCGCGATCTGGGAGAAATTTCAGAAGGATAATCCGGATATCAAATTGAATATCGAGGTTCTTTTCAGCGAGCCATATCACCAGAAACTGCAAGTCTATGCGGCTGCTGGCACTCTTCCGGATGTATTCTATGTATGGCCTACATCTAGAAGTGCAATTATTCACGAAAAAAAGCTCGCTAAAGACCTCTCCAAACTACTTGGTCCGGATTTCCTCAAGGATTTTTCCGGTGCGGCTACCGATCCCAATAATCAGCTAGGAAAATATCTGGCCATGTTGCCACAGGCTTTCACCTATACATCTGTCATGTTTGTCAATAAGAAATTGCTTGCCGACAATGGCTTCGATTTACCAAAGACCTACGACGATCTGAAGAGAATGGTATGGAAGCTAAAGGCCAAGGGTATCAATGTGATAATGCTGCCTAATAAGGATGGCTGGCCGATGCAATCTTGCCTCTTCTCTACTGTGCTTGGGCGCATGGCTGGCGATGACTTCGTCGATGCCATTCTTGCTGGCAAGGCCAAGTTCACGGACAAGCCCTTCGTGGATTCGCTAAAGGTCATCGACAATCTATATAAAGATGGGATCATGGCGCGCGAAGACAACCAGGTCGGATATGGCGAAGGACCCGGTCTCTTTGTATCCGGAAAAGCGGCGATCTATATCGATGGCGATTGGAGAGCAGGCGCTTACATTACGGACAAGGCTTCAGGCAAGGCTCTCATCCCGCCGGCTTCACAGGAGAAAGATTTTGTACTTCTTCCGTTCCCAAGTATCCCGGGTGAAGTGAACCCCGGCGTTGTCTCTGGAATTGCAGGTACTGGCTGGGCAATATCTGCGGCTATTCCTTCAGGATCCGCAAGGGAGAAAGCAGCGGTAAAACTATTCAAATATCTCTATTCTGAGGAAGTGCAATCAATTCGCTATAGCACGGGATCATACGTGCCTACGCGAAAGAACGTAAAGGCCAATGTCGAACCACTTGTTGCAAAAGTACCGCAATTCTATGCAGATAATCCCAAGGTATGCTATGTCTTCGATGGCTTGTTCGATCCGGCCGTCTATAATGTGCTGAATGATGGGCTAATTGCCATCGGTCTTGGAACGGCAACGCCGGAGAAAGTAGCAGCCGATGTTCAGAAAGCCTTCGAAACCTGGAAAGCTTCATCAAAGTAAGACTATTGAAAAAGTAGGTGTCGGAAAGCGTAGACGCCTTAGCATGGAGGAGCCATTGTGTCTTTACGCTTTCCGCTCCTTTTTGGGGAGTCCATATGGCCTTTTCTAGCAAATCCTATATAGAAGAAAAACGGGCTTACTGGGCTATGGTTATGCCCGCCTTTGGCATCTATCTCTTGGTCATGGCATTCCCTATTGTTCTTTCTATTGTGCTATCGGTATCCAATTATTCTGGCGGCAAGATGTTTGGAGGCGAAAAATGGGGATTCGCAGGATTCGATGCCTATCTGCGTGTATTCCGTGATCCCTGGTTCTGGAATGCTCTCAAGAATAATATCTATATAGTGCTCATTTCTGTATTTGGTCAACTTCCGCTGGGATTCATCTTTGCTTATTTCATCTATGCCAAAATCGTCAAGGCGCCTGAATTCTGGCAAGGTGTACTTTATGTGCCCAATATTATTTCTGTAATCGTGGTTGGCCTTTTGTGGCAAACGATTTTTTCACCACATGGGCCAATAGCTGAGGTTATAAATTCGATAAGGGTCAGAGAATTTCAAAGCCAACTTAGAGGAATATTTGATGCCGCGGGTGGGTTTTCCCTCTCGGATGATGTAGTCAAGAGAATTCTGGATCTCGTAGGGCCTTCTGGGCAAGCGATGTTTTCGGATCCGCTTGTGGATCTCCGCGATTTTCTGTCTTCATTCCATGGTGAAGGAATCAAGGAGGTCTATAATGCGCTCAGCAATCTTTTTGTTCAAAAATGGAGTCCTGCCTTCTTGACAAAGCCAAATATCGCGATGCTTCCGATTCTCTTTGTTATTCTGTGGATGTACACAGGAATGTATCTCATCCTTTTTTTGGCAAACATGCAAAAGATCGATGTGCAGGTCGTAGAGTCGGCTCGCATCGATGGGGCAAACGAAGGGCAGGTTATGCGCTACATCATTTTGCCCGCATTGTCGGGGACAATAGTCAATGCCGCGATTTTAGCCATTTCGGGCTCGCTGTCCAGTTTTGCTCTTATCTTTGCCATGACTGGCGGAGGGCCTTCGCGTGTCACGGAGATCCTTTCCATCTATATGTATAACAATGCGTTTTTGGGTAGGCCAAATTTCCCACTAGCCAACGCTATTTCGCTCATAATGGTATTGATCAGTTTTGGGCTGATCGCTCTTACAAAAGCAGTAGAAAAGCGCTATGGCGGGAAGGAGGAATGAGCAATGCCCGATATGATCAAGGAATCGAAATACAAGAATATCCTATCCATAATTGGCAAAGCCGCTGTCTATCTGATTATGATCATTTTTACCTTTATGACGCTCTATCCGATCTTCTGGCTCATTATGAATTCGTTCAAGACGACCAGAGAATTTCAGATAAGCCAGCTTGCACTACCCAAATCTCCTACCCTCCAGAATTATAAAGGAGCATGGGAAATAGGAGATTTTAGCCTACTATTTCCCAATTCTATCTTGTATACGCTAGGGGCGACTCTTGGCATAATTTTTCTATCACTTTTGGCAGGTTTTGCATTTGCCAAACTCAAATCCAAAGCAACAAAGCCTATCTACAATAGCTTTATCATGGGGATTCTTCTGACTACCCAGACATTGATGATCCCTCTTTTTCTTGAAGTGAATCTGTTGGGTATATATAACACTCGTTTTGCGGTACTTCTTGTATATATTGGAGCCGGGTTGCCAATCGGGATATATCTGTCCACGGAGTATATTAGAGCAATTCCAAGCGCGGTAGTCGAATCGGCTCGCATAGATGGAGCTGGGTTTTTCAGAATATTCTTGAGTATTATTATGCCAATGAGCGTACCTGTTGCTACGACTCTTGCAATTTTGAACATTACAAATACATGGAATGAATTTGCGCTGATTAATATTTTGGTGTCCAAGACTGAGCTCAAATCGCTTCCCCTGGGTATCTATAAATTTTCGGGTTCTCTTTCTTCCGATTATGGAAAGCAATTTGCGGCCCTTACAATCGGAATGATACCGATGCTCGTGTTCTATATGATTTTCCGAAAGCAAATTACAAAGGGTGTGGCCGCAGGTGCCATAAAAGGATAAGTCCCTAATCAAAAGAGGAGCAAGCATGAATCGAGAAGATGGTTTCCCTCAGGATTTTATATGGGGTTGTTCGACCTCTTGCTATCAAATTGAAGGAGCCGCAAAAGAAGATGGAAAAGGGATCTCTATATGGGATACTTTTGCCCATACGCCAGATAAAGTGTTAAGCAATCATACAGGAGATATAGCCTGCGATTCCTATCATAGATGGAAAGAAGACATCGCACTTCTGAGGGAGCTCAATGCTGGAGCTTATCGCTTTTCGGTTTCCTGGACTCGCATCCAACCGGAAGGGAAGGGTGCACCAAACCAAAAAGGCCTGGATTATTATTCGCGACTTGTCGATGGCCTATGTGAGGCAGGTGTAGAGCCTTGGCTCGAGCTGTTTCATTGGGATCTGCCGCAAGCATTAGAAGAGAAAGGTGGTTGGCGGAATCGCGATACAGCGATGCGCTTCGAAGAATATGCAGGCATTATGTATGATCATATTGGAGATAGAGTTGGCCATTGGACAAGCATGAATGAGCCATGGTGCGCTGCATTCTTGGGCCATCTCACAGGCGAACATGCACCAGGTTTGAGAGATCGAAGAGCAGCAAACAGGGCTGTACATCATCTTCTTTTAGCGCACGGGCTTGCGACAAGGGCCTTTAGGAGAAGCGGAATCAAGGGCGAGTATGGTCTTGTCATCAATCCTTCAAAGCCAAGGCCGGCAACTCTCCGGCCTGAAGATGCCGAGGCTTCCGAGCGAGCTTCGATTGAGCGAACTTCGCTTTGGCTCGATCCTATCTTTGGCAGGTCTTATCCCAGGGTTTTTATGGACATATTCGGCTCCGATATGCCAATTGAGGCGGGCGACATGGATATAATATCAGAGCCTCTCGATTTTATTGGTGTAAATTATTATGATGAAGAAGCTGTTCGCGCAGCTCCCTGTAGCGCCCAGAACCCCTATGGATTTGAATTTGTTCCTACCTATCAGAAGAAGACCGATATGGGATGGGAGATAGAGCCATCAGGATTGCGCAGAATATTATCATATATCGCAAATGTATGGCCCTGCAAAAAGATATATGTTACCGAGAATGGCGCAGCATTCCCGGATAAGCAAGATGCTGATGGAATTGTCCGGGATTATGACCGAATAGACTACATAAAAGGCCACGCCAATGCCTGTGGGGATGCTATAAAGCAAGGTGTTCCTCTTAAAGGCTATTTTCTATGGAGTTTGATCGACAATTTTGAATGGTCCTTTGGCTATAATCGTGCCTTTGGCATTGTAGCCGTAGATCGTAATACGCTTGAGAGACGCCCCAAACTGAGTTTTTATTATTATCGCGATCTCATTGCAGGCTTTGGTCTCTAAAGGGGGAGAGATGTCTGACCGTTACAGTATCATTCCTATTCCTGTTGCCTATGAGTCCAGAGAAGGCAATTTCCGCTTTGATAAAGAAACATGGTTGATTGCAAAACCTGGGCTGGAAAAAGAAACAGAGGTCCTTGCGGCCTGGCTTTCCAGAGTTCCAGGCATAGAAAAAGTTAAAATCGTATCTGCAAATTCGAATATTTCTGAGTCTTTGTTCATGCCAAGTGGACATGAAAGAAATAAGCCTGAAGGTTCGATGATACTGCTCTCACTAGAACCCGAATTATTTTTCAATACGCCGGAAGGCTATATTTTGGAGATTGCGCCCTCCTGCATTCAGATTAAAGCGGCAGAAAGTGCTGGGATTATCCGAGGTGCGGCAAGTCTATGGCAACTTGCCTTAGGAAATGGCCGCAAAGAAGAACAAGAAGTGTCGATTCAAGCCGGGAGAATTGTAGATGAGCCAAGATTTAGCTGGCGAGGCTTGATGCTCGATTGTGCGCGCAATTTTTTCAGGGTCGAGTTCATCGAGAAACTTCTCGACCTTGCAGCCCTCCACAAGCTCAATGTATTTCATTGGCACCTTACGGACGATCAGGCATGGAGGCTCGAGATTCCTTCAAAACCCGAACTTGTGCAGTATGGGGCTTTTAGGAGAGATCTGCGCTACCAAGAAGAATATAAAAAAGGTGGATACTATAGCCAATCCGATGTAAAACGCATTATAGATTATGCACAGGCCAGGCACATCCTTGTGGTGCCAGAGATAGAATTGCCAGGTCATAGCATCGCTCTCCTCGCATCTCATCCAGAATATTCATGTAAAGGAAGAGCTGACCCAACTGTTCACTTTGAACCTGAAGACCGCTATGGAATTTTCGAGGATATTGTTTGTGCCGGAAATGATGATGTGTTTGTCTATTTTGACGATGTGCTCCAAGAGGTATGCAAGATGTTCCCTGGTCCATATGTACACATGGGCGGAGACGAGGCGCCAAAAACCAGGTGGCTGGAATGTTCAGACTGCAGGGAGCGAATGAATACACTGGGCTTCGTGAGCGAAGATAGCGGGTATTTGCCCGAGAAATTGCAGGCATGGTTCATGGGAAAAATATCTAATCTGCTCTTCAAGTACGGCAGAAGGATGATTGGCTGGGACGAGGTCATCGATGGCGATATCAGAAGAGATACCATCGTAATGTCTTGGAGAGGAATCGAACCGGGTATCCATGCGGCTAAGCGTGGTTATGATGTGATTATGTGTCCTCAGACAAGAGCTTGTTATCTTGATCATAAGCATAACGATGAACCAGAAGAACCCGGGCATCTTGGAGTCTGCACGCTGAGCGATTCGTATCTATTCGAGCCCGTGTCGGACAAATTGAGCGATGAGGAATCAGATCACATTCTGGGTGGGCAAGCCAATCTATGGAGTGAACTAATATATTTTGGCAGACAGGCGGAGTATATGCTGTTCCCTCGTCTCTGCGCCCTCTCGGAAGTATTTTGGAGTCCTCGGGAAAAACGCAGTTTTGAAGACTTTAGCCAGCGCTTGAGGGTGCATGAGCATAGACTAGATGCGCTAAATGTCTGTTATTATAAAGGAAGATTCTTTTAAAACTCGAACTGTCGGGTTAAATCAAGCCTTGGTAATAGAAAAAACCCTATCATACAATTCTTTATTTCTCCTTGCCTAAAACAGGAGCTTTTCTTATTATTTACACATCTTTTCTTTTGAGGCTTTGAGAATATGTTAAAAATCTTGGATACCAGATATGCTTGTCTTTTTGGTGGGTTCACCAATCCCGAAAAAGCATCGATTCTTTCCTTTCCTGCAATAATTTGAAACTGATCATCCGCTTTCAATAGGAGCACAAGATGCGGACTATTCTTCATTTTCTAAAACCTTATTGGCTTAATATTGTTTTGATTATCCTCTTTCTATTTATTCAAGCGAATGCCGATCTATCCTTGCCGGATTACCTATCAAGAATAGTAAATGTGGGCATTCAACAAAGTGGCATTGAGGCTGATTTACCTGCTGTCATGCGAAAGAGCACTTTTGAAGCACTGCAAAAGCTTCTACAGATGGAAGCCAGGCCAGAGGATTTTACGGCTCTGCAAGAGGTCTATATCGAAGTATTGCCAGATTCACCCAAAGCCCAATCGCTATCGAAGAAATGGCCTATCGCTAAGAAAGAGTCAATCATGATGCTTTCAAGCGAGGACAAAGCTGAGCTCGATGCAGCTCGGAAGGTTTTTCTGTCAGAATATCCAAAACTTGCTGCGTTTTTGCAGTTTAGTTCAATGGCAGCGAGTAAGGCATCGCCACAGATGTCGAGTTCGGATCTCTCCGGTCTTTCTTCGATGACTCCTCAAGAGCTTTCGGCACAGATCGAAGCCCTGGATCCTATTATAAAATCTCAGATTATAGTCCTTGGGCTCCAGGGAGAATTCACCGCAATGGGAGCCAATATCGGTGCAATGCAGCGTTCCTATATTCTGCGTGTTGGTATTCAAATGTTGCTCATAACGCTTATCACTGTAGGTTCTGCGGTATCTGTTGGTTTCCTGGGTTCGAGATTATCTGCGGGCACATCGAGAGATCTCAGAAATGCGTTATTCTCAAAAGTCGAAGAATTCTCGCTTGCAGAATTCGATTCATTTTCCACAGCCTCGCTTATCACGCGATCTACCAACGACATTCAACAAATCCAAATGCTCATAATGATGAGTACGCGTATGCTTTTTTACGCCCCGATTATCGGAATTGGAGGCATCATTCGGGCTTTGGGCAAGGCCTCTGGAATGTGGTGGATCATCGCGATGGCTGTTGGGGCTCTTCTTGCCATAATCGGGCTTGTTTTTGCTCTTGTTGTCCCCAAATTCCGAATAGTTCAGAAGCTTATGGATAGACTAAACCTTGTTGTGCGCGAAAACCTATCAGGTATGATGGTCATTAGAAGCTTCAATATGCAAGATCAGGAGGCAAAACGCTTTGACAAGGCTAATAGGGACCTGACAAGTATGATGCTCTATGTCACTAGAGCTATGGTAGTACTCATGCCCCTCATGACCATCATTATGAATGTGGTTTCAATATCCATTATTTGGGTCGGTTCCCATGAGGTAGCCGTAGGCAGTATTCGAATAGGTGACATGATGGCTTTTATGCAATACTCAATGCAGATTTTCTTTGCATTCCTCATGATGTCAGCCATGTTTATCCTTTTCCCAAGGGCGAGTGTCTCTGCGGAACGCGTTGCAGAGGTTCTAGATAAGGAAGTCAGCATCCGTGATCCGGAAAAACCAGTTCATCTATCCAAACCAGTCAAAGGGGAGATCGAATTCCATCAAGTCGATTTCAAATATCCAGGTGCGCAAGAGCAGGTGCTGGAAGATATCAGCTTTATTGCAAAGCCAGGAACAATGACGGCTATTATTGGTACAACAGGGTCCGGCAAGTCCACTCTTGTCAGCCTAATTCCTCGCCTCTATGACGTAACTGGAGGACAAATACTTTTGGATGGGATAGACATAAGAAATCTTCCCCTTTCAGAGCTACGAGCTCAGATAGGTTTTGTTCCTCAGAAGAGTATACTTTTTTCTGGCGACATTGAAGAGAATATTCGATATGGAAAAGAAAACGCGTTGGAAAACGAAATTATGGAGGCTCTCGAGGTTTCTCAGGTCCTGAGTCTTGTGGAAGAAAGCCCGGAAGGGCTAAAGCGGCCAATCTCTCAAGGTGGAATGAATGTTTCAGGAGGACAGCGCCAGAGGCTCGCAATAGCCCGTGCGTTGGTCAGAAAAGCGCCAATTTACATCTTCGATGATAGTTTTTCGGCAATCGATTACAAGACTGATCGTGCTATTCGGTCAGCGCTGAAGAGATATGCGGCAGACAGCACGATTTTTCTTGTAACCCAGCGCGTTGCGCCTATTCGTCATGCTGAGCAGATAATTGTGCTTCATGAAGGCCAGATAGTAGGAATTGGTATGCATGAACAGCTTATGAAGACATGCACTGTATATAGAGACATAGCGCTTTCTCAGCTCAAACAAGAGGAACTCGTATGAATACCAATGATAAGCAAGAAAATTTTGATAATTCATCTGATTTTCCTGATACACAAATGAAGAGAAGACAGCGAACAAAGCCAGTTCCACCACCTGGTCGTAGAGGGTTGATGGCTGGCGAAAAATCAAGAGATTTCAAGGGCACAATGAAGAAGCTTATTGCTTATCTGGCTCCTTATCGCTGGCCAATTCTCTTTGCGATTATTTTTGCGATTGTATCTACGATTCTTGCAATACTCGGGCCAAAGGTTCTTGGAAATGCCACAACGACGCTATTTGAAGGAGTTGTCAAGAAGACAACAAGGACTGGGGATATCGACTTTGCAAAAATCAAGACCATTCTCTTGACGACTTTAGCCCTATATCTATCGTCTGCTATTCTTCAATACTTTCAAGGTTGGGTTTTATCTGGAATTGCGGTCAAGATTACCTATTCATTTCGCAAGGATATCTTAGCTAAGATAAACAGAATGCCTTTTAGGGCTTTTGACAGTACAAATCACGGAGAGATCCTTTCGCGAATCACGAACGATGTAGATGTGGTGAATCAAACGCTGACTCAGACTATTTCCCAGATGATCCATTCGATCATGGCCATTATTGGTGTTTTCGTAATGATGCTCACCATTAGTTGGCAAATGACTATTATAGCATTGGTGACGATTCCTCTTTCGCTGATCGTGGTTCGAGTCATTGTAAAGCGCTCCCAAAAATACTTTAGAATCCAGCAAGAATACCTCGGGCATGTGAATAGTCATATCGAAGAGATTTTTAGTTCTCATATAGTTGTCAAAGCCTATGGAGGAGAACAAAAGGCTGTACAGACTTTCAATAATCTAAATTCCACCTTATATCGGTCAGCCTGGAAAAGTCACTTTCTATCGAGCATCATGATGCCGCTTATGAATTTCGTGGGAAATATAGGTTATGTCGCGGTTGCGGTGAGCGGAGGCTGGCTTGCAGCAAAAAAGATGGTGACAGTTGGGGACATTCAAGCTTTTCTGCAGTATGTGCGACAGTTTACACAACCAATCGTCCAGATCGCGAATATCTCGAATGTTTTGCAGCAAACTGCAGCGGCAGCGGAGCGTATCTTTGATTTTCTTGCTTCGGAAGAAGAAAAGAATGTATCGGTAGAGTCTCCACAAAATGGAGCTCTTGTCGAAATACCAAAAAGTATTAAAGGTAAGGTAGAATTCCGCCACGTTCGCTTTGGCTATCTGCCAGGGCAACCTATCATCAAAGATTTCAACGCAATGGTATTGCCAGGTCAAAAAGTAGCTATTGTGGGTCCGACAGGGGCTGGCAAGACGACATTGGTAAAACTTCTCATGCGATTCTATGATCCGGATAGTGGAGAAATACTTATAGACGATATACCAATCGGCAATTTGCCACGATCCGTTGTGCGTTCCTGGTTTGGTATGGTGCTGCAGGATACCTGGCTATTTTCAGGGACGGTTAGAAATAATATCGCTTATGGTAAGCGCGATGCGACCGATGCCGAAATCATCGAAGCTGCCAAGGCTGCCCATGTCGATCATTTCGTGCGAGCCTTGCCCGAAGGTTATGATTTCGAGATAAATGAGGAAACAACCAATATATCGCAAGGGCAAATGCAGTTATTGACTATTGCACGTGCTATGTTAGCTCAGCCTCCTATGCTTATTCTAGACGAGGCGACCAGCAATGTAGACACACACACCGAGGTGTTGATTCAGAGAGCCATGGGAGTGCTGATGCAGGGTAGAACTAGCTTTGTGATTGCCCACCGGCTCTCTACGATCAGAGATGCGGATCTAATTCTTGTTATGGATCACGGAGATATAGTGGAGCAAGGGACACATCAGGAACTGCTCAGTAAAGGCGGCTTCTACGCCGAGCTCTACAACAGCCAGTTCGATCAGAATGGCGAAGACCAACTTGCTAACGCTTCAGGCCTTTAGTATTTATGATTTAATTGGATATAAGTTAAAAAGGCGCCCTTGAAAAGGGCGCCTTTCTTTTATTCCAATGTATTACTGTCTGGGTATTCTCTCAATATTCCATTCCACCCATTCCGGCATTTGGAGATGGCATTGCAGGTGGATTCTTTTCGGGCAGGTCGGTGATGGCGCATTCTGTTGTTAAGAGGAGTGCCGCTACCGAAGCCGCATTCTGAAGAGCATAGCGCGTGACTTTGGCTGGGTCTATTATTCCTGCCTTTGTCATATCCGTCCACTCCAGCTTTGCCGCATCGAATCCTATGCCTTTCTTTTCCTGTTTTGCTTTATCTGCGATTATGGAACCATCGATACCAGCGTTTTCGGCAATCTGGCGGATTGGCTCCTCCAGTGCTCGCTTGACGATCTTGAAACCAACACGCTCATCATCGGCCATCTTTGAGGTATCAGCCTTGTCGAGAGCAAGAGCTGCTTGGATAAGGGCTATACCGCCGCCTGGCACGATGCCTTCTTCGATAGCGGCGCGGGTTGCGGAGAGAGCATCTTCGACTCTGTGCTTCTTTTCCTTCATTTCGATCTCAGTTGCAGCCCCAACATTGATTACGGCAACGCCACCAGCGAGTTTCGCAAGGCGTTCCTGGAGTTTTTCGCGGTCATAATCGCTAGTCGTCTCTTCGATCTGCATTTTGATCTGAGCAATTCGATCTTGAATATCCTTCTGTTTGCCGCCACCATTGATAATTGTGGTATTATCTTTGTCGACCTTGACGGTCTTGGCTGTGCCAAGCTGGCTAATGCTTGTATTCTCGAGCTTTAGGCCAAGCTCTTCGGAGATAACCTCACCGCCGGTGAGTATGGCGATATCCTCGAGCATTGCCTTGCGGCGATCACCAAAGCCAGGGGCTTTGACCGCACATACATTGAGTGTTCCACGTAGATGGTTCACAATGAGAGTAGCAAGGGCTTCGCCTTCCACTTCTTCGGCAATGATGAGAAGTGGCTTGCCGGTTTGAGCGATCTTCTCGAGTATCGGGAGTAGATCTTTCATGTTGGATATTTTCTTGTCATGGATGAGGATGAGGGGGTTCTCAAAGACTGTGGTCATAGAATCGCGGTTGGTTACGAAATATGGCGATGTATAGCCGCGGTCGAATTGCATCCCTTCGACATACTCGATGGTGGTCTCCATTGTCTTAGATTCTTCGACTGTAATTACCCCATCTTTGCCGACTTTTTCCATGGCATCAGCTATCTGGTTTCCAATGTCGATGTCATTGTTGGCGGAGACTGAGGCAACGTGGGCAATTTCCTCTTTTTCCTTGATTTCTTTTGAAATCTTCCGTATCTCCTCGACAGAGAAAGTTACCGCCTGATCGATTCCGCGTTTCAATGCCATTGGATCGATTCCGGCCGCCACGGATTTGAGGCCTTCCTTGACAATGGAATAAGCGAGTACTGTAGCGGTTGTTGTACCATCGCCAGCAATGTCATTTGTCTTGGTTGCTACTTCCTTGAGAAGCTGAGCACCCATGTTCTCATACGGATCCTCGAGCTCGATTTCCTTGGCTACAGATACGCCATCCTTGGTCACTGTAGGAGCGCCAAATTTCTTGTCCAGAAGTACATTTCTGCCTTTGGGGCCAAGAGTCACTTTGACTGCTTCAGAGATTGTCTCTACACCTACAAGAAGCTTTCGGCGCGCATCTTCGCTGAACAACAATTGTTTTGCCATACCTTGTTCTCCTGAATTGACAGTGTTTTTGCCGGCCACATACACATACATCAATCATAAGATGCTGTGAAGCCGGATATTTTCTTTGGATCGGCTTTGATAAGGCCTGTCATAAGATATAAAAAATGATAGAAAACGGCAAGAGGATACCACTATTCTGGACCTTTGGAATATTCTCTTAACAAAAGAACTGAACCTCTCTTTGCTTATCTCCATATAAGAGGTTCGAGACACTCTAGCGGATCTATGGTACATTAGCAGTCGTGAAAGAATTTTGCGCAATCCTTTATGCCGATCAAGACCTTCTTGCTATCGATAAGCCCGCAGGAATACTCGCGATACCTGATCGCTGGGACCTGAATATTCCTGTCGCACAGCAACTTCTTCAGAGTCAATTTGGCACACTTTTGCCTGTTCATCGAATCGATAAAGACACGACGGGTGTCTTGCTCTATGCTAGAAATGAAGTAGCACATCGCATAATCAGCTGCGATTTTTCGAGTCGTAAGATAGAAAAGATCTACTTTGCGATAGTACATGGGCAACCGGAATCTCAGGCCTGGGAAGTAGAACTTCCGCTTCGAGCCGATGGCGACAGACTTCATCGAACTATTATCGATGCTTCAAAAGGGAAAGAAGCTAAGACTCGTTTCGAAGTAATAGAGAGATTTCGGGGCTTTGCTCTTGTGCTTGCTATTCCTGAAACCGGCAGAACACATCAGATACGCGTGCATCTTGCGGCTTCTGGGCTTGCCATTGTTGCGGACCCTTTATATGGCAATGGAGATCCTCTTTTGCTTTCTATGATAAAGCCTGGCTGGAAAGGAGATGCATACAAGGAAAGACCTCTTATTGCCCGAACGGCTTTGCATTCCGCAAAAGTGAGCTTTATTCATCCAAAAACTAAAAAAGAACTGTTAATAGAGGCACCATTCCCGCGCGATTTCAAGGCAACTCTAGCCCAGCTACGAAAAGTCCGCCCAAGCTGGGTATGACACCTTGCAAGAAGTCATTTCCATGTTCTATGGAATTTCTCTAGAGCATCAACGACTTTCTCAATCTGTTCTGTTGGTGGAAGAATAGTGGTTCGGAAATGAGCGGTACCTGGCTTCTGCCCAAATCCGCTGCCAGCTACGACACAGACTCCAGTCTGCTCAAGAAGCGCCATGCAATAGTCATCATCGCTTTTTCCAGGTGGTAAGGTGATCGAAGGGAAGGCATACATGGCTCCATCTATCGGTTGGCAGCGGTAGCCAGGAATGCTATTGAGCCCTTCTTGGAGCATCTTTGCTCGCTTTGCCAATTCGGTTAAGATTGCATTTCGCTCATTGGCAAATTGCTGGAAGCTCGGATCTCCAGGTTTTGGGGGACTTACCATAAGGTAGGTAAGGATCTGCCCCGGTAAATTGGCGCAGAGCGAAATCGATTGAAGCTTGGTTATTTGATCAATAACCTCGCAAGGTAAATTCCGCACCTCCATGTACCCACCACGATGCCCGCACTCACCAAAGAACCCTTTTGATACCGAATGGAAGCTAAAAAGGCTCACTTCTTGCTCCCGCATAGAGGTCATGACATGTGCAAAGGAAATAAAACGTGCTCCTGGCTTATAGATGTTTTCTTGATATACCTCATCAGCGAGAATCGTGATATTGTGCCTCTTTGCAAAACGTATAACCATGCGAATATTATCTTCAGTTAGCACTCCTCCGGTAGGATTGCCAGGATTTATTACGACAATTGCGCGAGCACGGATGCCTTTAGCTAGAGCTTCTTGAATTGCATCTTCTAGCATCCGCTCATCCAGGCTCCAACCGGTTTCTTCATCGAGATAGTAGCCTATCTGCTGTCCATTATAGAGAGTGATTGTTGCAGAATAGAGAGGATACTGCGGTATAGGTATAAGAATGCCATCATTTTTCTCTGCAATAAGAAGAGTGAGCGCCGCCTGGACGCCTTTGGATGCGCCATCGGTAAGATAGATATGCTCGGGGTCTGCAGTCTGTTCCACTCCATCAAAGCTATCGCGCGATTTTATAAAGTCAGAAATAGCATTGCGCACAAATCTAATTCCTTTAGACTCGGAGTACGCTCCAAGGCCATGTTTGGATTGCTCGAGGATATGGCGTGCTTTTTCCTTGATATCTTCCATAAAAAAATTATCTGAAATATTCAGAAGTCCAGGCTGCTCACAAGCAGCAAGCGTGTTTCGAACATAGGTGAGCGGCTTTTGCTTTAGGGCTTGTGGATTTCCAATATTACAATAGATGATTTCCTTGCCAGCTTGCTCTAGCTGTTGAGCACGAGCCACAATTGGGCCTCGCACCGCATAGTAAGTATTGATTACTGCATCGCTGAGATCGGATTTTTGAAGAGGCATAAGATCTCCTCCTTTGATATCGCTTGGATATTATCATATTCTACCACCCAAAACGCTGGGGCGTCGAGACTGATGTCAAATCTGCATGAATTGTGTAATATAAAATGATGAATAAAAGCATGACAGGAGTCAAAAGGGGCGAGCAAGAAACCTCGCGCGTATTTCTCATCGGTGTCGCATCGAGTGAAATACCTAGATCAGAGGCACAGGAGCTGCTCGACGAACTTCATCGGCTTACCGACACACTTGGTAATGAGGTGGCAGGTGAGATGTTGGTACTCCTCCGCGAATCCACACCTTCTCTGTTAATAGGAACCGGAAAGGCGCAAGAGATAGTAGATGCTGCCGACCAAGCAGGTGCGGATACCATTATCTTTGATCATGTATTGAGCCCGGTGCAGCAGCGAAACTGGGAAAAGCTATCTTCTAAGAATGTCTACGATCGAGCGGAACTTATAATCAAAATATTCGCATCGAGGGCATTTACCAAGGAAGCCAGCCTACAGGTCGAGCTTGCTCAGCTCGAATATGCATTGCCGCGATTAGCCCATTCCTACAATGACCTGATGCAGCAGCGCGGAGGGCGCTATGGCACAAAAGGTTCTGGCGAGCAGAAATTGGAGCTCGACAGAAGAGAGATAGAACGAAGAATTCATGAAATAAAAGGCGAATTGGAGACCGTTCGCAAAGAAAGAGCCGTCCAGCGCAAGCGCAGGGAGAGGAGCGCTGTGCCAAGGGCTGCCATTGTAGGTTACACCAATACGGGAAAATCGAGCCTCCTAAATGAGCTTACTCTTGCAAGCGTGCATGCAGAAGACAAACTATTTGCTACGCTCGATCCAACCACAAGAAGAATACAGCTTGTTAGAGGACAGACCTTGCTCCTGACGGACACTGTCGGCTTTATCCGCAATTTGCCGCCCGGCCTTGTGGAAGCATTTCATAGCACCCTGGAAGAAGTCAGCCTTGCAGATGTTCTCATTCACGTAGCCGATGCCTCGGACAAAAGCATCGATAAACATATCGAAACCACGATAAAGGTACTCTTCGATATTGGAGCCGGCGAAATACCGCATATACTCGTGTTGAACAAGATCGATCTTGTAGATCCGGTAGTGGTACAGGCTTTTCTTTCGCGCTACCCTGGAAGCATTGCCGTTTCGGCAAAAACACAAGAGGGACTTGGAGAGTTGGTAAAGGAAATCCAGGAAGCCTTGACAAAGCAGATGGAGACATTGATGCTTCGCATTCCACACGCCGACAACCATGTTGTCAGCCTCATCTTACGCGAAGCCACTGTACTCGATCAGTATTATGATGAAGAGTATACCTGGATTAGATGTCGCATTCCGCGTAAACTTATTAGAGCAGTCCAGAAATATGCATACAAAGGGGCCTTGCCTTTGATGGATTCAATTAAGCCATAATTACAGACTCTTTAGAAAGGATATTTGCAAAATGAAGAACATCGTTTCTGTCGTGGTTGTTGGAGCTGGCGCGATTGGCGCTTCTATAGCCGTGCGCCTTATGGAAGCGGGGAAACAGGTGGTAATTTCCGCTAATGGAGAGAGAAAAGCTCGTTACCTAAAGCAGGGATTTGTCGTAAATGGGCGGCAGTATTTTTTGCCAGTAAAAGACAAGTATGAGGCAGATCCAGCAGACCTTGTTATTATTGCAGTCAAGAATTACAGTCTCGAAGAGGCCATAGAGGAAATGAGGCCGTATGTCAGCGTAAATACCATTATTCTATCGCTCCTAAATGGTATAGATGCAGTGCCCAGACTCCGCAGAGAGTTCGGTGAGGACAGTGTGCCATATGCTATGATTCTTGGCATCGATGCTCTTCGTGAAGAGAATAGGGTTCAGTATCTGGCCAAGGGTAGGATCTTTTGTGGTTTTGAAAAAGAGAAAGTGGAAAAGAATGCTTCTACGCTAGCCGTCCTGGAAGAGTTTTTCCGTACGAGCGATATCGCATTCGTTGTGCCAGAGGATATTGTAAAAGAGATATGGTTCAAATTCATGATAAATGTTGGCCTTAACCAATGGTCTGCTTTGATAAGAGCTCCATATCGTCTTTTCCAAGACTCTCCCCATGGCCAGGAGCTTCTTAGTAAGACAATGATAGAAGTTATTTCACTTTCGAAGCGCTACGGCGGTAATCTCGAAGAGACAGATATCGATCGTGCCATTGCCGTCTTAAAGACACTTGCCCCTCAAGGCAAGACATCGATGCTTCAAGATGTGGAAGCAAGAAGGCAGACCGAGGTCGATGCTTTTGCTGGTGCAATGAAGCGCCTTGCCAAGGCCGCTGATCTCGATGTACCCATAAATGCAATCTTATACGATGCCATTCGGGCTATAGAGGATTCATTCGAGGATTCATACAAAGCGGAGTAGAGATATTTCTCCAGAGACGAATTTCCTTTTCTTGCCATTATTGCTCAGAATGAGGCTTCCATCTTCACTGGTACCTACACATATGCCTTCCACTTCCTGCGCAAGCCGTGGGTGTCCAATAATAAAGTGCATAAG